>ERZ780167.1632-NODE-1632-length-19061-cov-3.897190_pt1 | contig 19061 bp, 14 predicted proteins | sample MGYA00510982_ERZ780167 | MGnify/ENA primary metagenome ERZ780167 (study PRJEB29588, sample SAMEA2146107) | human gut metagenome | biome: human gut; feature: human-associated habitat; material: faeces | place: Denmark | collected 2008/2010 ... | reverse complement strand
TCGCCGTGAAGGCCACCCCTACGCCCGCCATTTTGAAGCTGCTGCACGAGGAGGGCTGCGGCTGTGACTGCTCCTCCGCCACAGAGCTTATGATGGCAAAAGCAGTGGGCTGCAAGAAGGGCGATATCATGTTCTCCTCCAACGATACACCGGAGAAAGAGTTCAAATATGCAGATGAGATCGGTGGAATCATCAATCTTGATGATATCACACATATTGAGAGCGTAGAGAGAGCTCTCGGAAGAATTCCGGAAGTGATCAGCTGCCGTTATAATCCAGGCGGAGTATTCAAGATCAGCAACGGTATCATGGATAATCCTGGAGATGCAAAATACGGAATGACTACCGAGCAGATTTTTGATGCATTCCGCATCCTGAAATCCAAAGGTGCCAAAGAATTTGGAATCCATGCATTCCTTGCCAGCAACACCGTAACCAACGACTACTATCCGATGCTTGCAAAAGTTATGTTTGAGCTTGCCGTAAAGCTTCAGAAAGAGACTGGTGCACATATTAAATTTATCAACCTTTCAGGCGGTATCGGAATTCCTTACAAACCGGATCAGGAGCCAAATGACATCCGCGTGATCGGTGAGGGTGTCCGCAAGGTTTACGAGGAAGTTCTTGTTCCGGAAGGAATGGGTGATGTTGCGATCTACACAGAGCTTGGCCGTTTCATGATGGGACCGTATGGCTGTCTTGTTACAAAAGCCATCCACGAAAAACATACACATAAGGAGTACATCGGTGTAGATGCCTGTGCGGTAAACCTGATGCGTCCGGCTATGTATGGTGCTTACCATCACATTACCGTTATGGGAAAAGAGAACGAGCCATGTGACCATAAATATGATGTGACAGGTTCCCTTTGTGAGAACAATGATAAATTTGCCATTGACCGTATGCTTCCGAAGATCGACATGGGAGATCTCCTTGTGATCCACGATGCAGGCGCTCATGGTTTTGCAATGGGCTATAACTACAATGGTAAACTGAAATCTGCAGAGATCCTTCTTCATGAGGATGGCAGCTTTGAGATGATCCGCCGTGCCGAGACACCAAGAGATTATTTTGCAACATTTGACTGCTTCCCTGTTTTTGAAAAACTTCTTCAGGATGAAGACGAACTGAAATAAAAGATAGATTAACCAAATCAAGTAAGTAGCGAAGCGGATTGCGAATATCCGCTTGACCCGGATACGGATTGTGAATATCCGTCTTAAGCTGTGAAAAAAGGCCTTCCATGCATGTGGATAATCATGCTGGAAGGCTTTTTTGATCAACAGGATTTTTTTATTTTTGGCTGTCGGAAATTTCTGCCAGAGCTTTTTTAAACTCAAAGAAAAACAGGATGGCAGTGAAGGTAACAGCCAGGATATCTGCAACCGGCTCAGCCATATAAACTGCATTTGTTTGATCAGCACGGAAAATATTGGGCAGGATATAGATCAGCGGGATGACCAGGACAAATTTCCGGACAATAGCCACAATGATGGAATCCTTGGCTCTGCCAAGGGAGATAAAGGTCATCTGGCAGGCAATCTGGATACCAAAGATAAACACAACTGCCATATAGATCCGGAGAGCTGTCTTTGTGAAAGCAAGTAATGTACTGTCCGAAGTAAACATTCCGGCAAAGATCTGCGGGAAGATCATAATGATCAGCCACAGGATCACGGAATAAGAAACACTTGTTTTTACAAGAAGCTTAAATGTAGAACGTACACGCTTTTCGTTACGTGCACCATAGTTGTAGCTGATGATAGGCTGTGCACCCTGACCAAGTCCCTGAAGAGGAAGCATGGCAAACTGCATGACGCTGGTGAGGATGGTCATGGCTCCTACGGCAACATCCCCGCCGTATTTTAAGAGTGAGGAGTTGTAGCAGACAGAGATAATGCTTTCACTGAGCTGCATGACAAAGAGAGAAGAGCCAAGAGCCATACAGGGCAGAATGATATCGGCTTTCAGTTTCATGGTGCTTTTCCGAAGCTTCAGGAAGGTCTTTTTTCCAAAGAGGAATGAGAGGACCCAGATGCAGGAAAATGCCTGGGAGATCACCGTTGCCAGAGCAGCGCCCCGGACACCCATGTGGAATCCGAAAATAAAAACTGGATCCAGAATAATATTGGAGACTGCACCGATCAGTACGGAGAGCATTCCTGTTTTTGCGAATCCCTGGGCTGTGATGAAATTATTCATGCCAAGAGTCAGCTGTACAAAGATAGTTCCTACTGCATAGATATTCATGTAACCCACTGCATAGTCGATGGTGTTTGCGCTGGCGCCGAATGCAAGGAGAAAGCTGCGGTTTCCGAGAAACAGGATAACAGTCAAGATCAGGGAGATGATGATCTGCATGGTGAAGCAGTTTCCGAGAGTCTGTTCGGCTTTTGAGGTGTCATTTTTACCCATAAAGATGCTGGCTCTGGGAGCACCTCCGTTTCCGACAAGAGCAGCAAAGGCAGATACGACCATAATAAGCGGCATACAGACACCTACACCGGTAAGGGCAAGAGCACCCTCTCCGGGAATATGACCAATATAGATACGATCGACGATATTGTAGAGCATATTGATGAGCTGTGCAGCAACTGTGGGAAGTGCAAGCTGCAGAAGCAGCTTTCCGACAGGCTTGGTTCCTAAAAAGCTTTTGTCTTTTTCCATTTTTTGTTCCTTTCGTGATTTTTTTGTATCATCATATAATAAAGACCTGACAGATCTCTCCGTCAGGTCTTTTATGCGAATGCCGCTGGCCGGACTCGAACCGGCACGGATTGCTCCGCTTGATTTTGAGTCAAGTGCGTCTGCCAATTCCGCCACAGCGGCATAACCGTTTATTATAATAGCACAGCACCAGTTGGTTTGCAAGGATTTTTTCAGAATAAAGGGATTATTTGGAAATATTTTCAATTCTAAAAAGTTTATGAAATCGGAGGCTGGCTCCTTGAAATTGACTGAAAAAAGTGGTAGAGTGTGCTACAAGGCTGTACCACCTGATATAGCACTGTGGATATAGCAATATACTATAAGATAACGGAGGAGACTGCATGAATCTGAATTCCAAGAAACCAGAGAAGCGGCCGTTGTATGTATATTACATCATCGCGGTCGTAATTATTATTCTGCTGAATGTTTTTGCTCTTCCTGCCCTTTCTGAGAGAAGTGTAAAGGAAACCGATTACACCACCTTCCTGAAAGCCGTAGACAGAGGAGAAGTATATGAGGCAACCATTGATTCTGATTATATTTATTACACAATGAAAGTAGACGGGAATGATGTCTACTGTAAGACCGTATCGGTAGATGATCAGGATCTTGTATCCCATCTTTATGATGCAGGTGTAAGCATTGAGGGTACTGCACCTCAGAGACAGTCCCTGCTTTTGTCCCTGATCCTGGGATATGTATTTCCGATTGCCATTTTTGTTCTGCTGGGACGCTGGCTCAGCAAGAAGATGATGAGTTCCATGGGCAATGGTGGCCCTGGAGGCATGATGTCCTTTGGTAAAAGTAATGCCAAGGTTTATGTAAAGTCCTCCACAGGAATTAAATTTACAGACGTGGCAGGCGAGGATGAAGCCAAGGAGCTTCTGACGGAGATTGTGGATTTCCTCCATAACCCGGCGAAATACAAAGAGATCGGTGCTTCCATGCCAAAAGGTGCCCTGCTTGTAGGCCCTCCTGGAACCGGTAAAACTCTTCTTGCCAAGGCTGTTGCCGGCGAGGCAGAGGTTCCGTTTTTCTCCATTTCCGGTTCGGAATTTGTGGAGATGTTTGTTGGTATGGGTGCTGCCAAGGTTCGAGATCTTTTTAAACAGGCCAATGAGAAAGCACCATGTATTGTGTTTATTGATGAGATTGATACCATCGGTAAGAAACGTGACGGATCTGGAATGGGCGGTGGAAACGATGAGCGTGAGCAGACACTGAACCAGCTTCTGACAGAGATGGACGGTTTTGACGGCTCCAAGGGTGTTGTGATCCTGGCGGCTACCAACAGACCGGATTCCCTTGACCCGGCACTTCTTCGACCGGGACGTTTTGACAGAAGAATTCCGGTTGAGCTTCCGGATCTGCAGGGACGTGAGGAAATCCTGAAAGTTCATGCCAAGAAGATCAAGATTGCAGATAGTGTTCGTTTTGACGAGATCGCCAAGGCTGCAGTTGGTGCTTCCGGTGCGGAACTTGCCAACATTGTCAATGAGGCGGCTCTCCGTGCAGTCCGTGACGGACGGAAATTTGCCACACAGGCGGATTTTGAAGAGAGTATTGAGGTTGTTATTGCCGGATACCAGAAGAAGAACCGTGTGCTTTCCAACAAGGAGAAACTGATCGTTTCCTATCATGAGGTTGGGCATGCGCTGGTTGCTGCCAAGCAGACGGATTCGGCACCGGTTCATAAGATTACGATCATTCCACGTACTTCTGGTGCATTGGGTTATACCATGCAGGTAGATGAGCAGGAACATTTCCTGATGTCCAAGGAGGAACTGGAGAATAAGATCGCTACCTTTACAGGTGGCCGTGCAGCGGAAGAACTGATTTTCCATTCCATTACCACTGGTGCTTCCAATGATATTGAGCAGGCGACCAAGATTGCCAGAGCGATGATCAGCCGATATGGTATGAGCGATGATTTTGATATGGTTGCCATGGAGAATGTGAGCAATCAGTATCTTGGCGGAGATGCAAGTCTTACCTGTTCTTTTGAGACGCAGACACTTCTGGATAAGAAGGTTGTGGAGCTTGTAAGACGGGAGCATGAGAAGGCTACGAAGATCCTGACGGATAATATAGGAAAGCTTCATGAGATTGCCAAGTATCTGTATGAGCATGAGACAATTACCGGTGAGGAGTTTATGAAGATTCTGAATGAAAAACCGGATGAGATTGAAGAAATTCAGGAAAATGAAACAAGACAGTAAGAAGAAAGCGGGGCCCTGGAGCTCCGCTTTTGCTGTAAAAATATAAATTGTTCAGATTGTTTACCAGATTTCCGGATGTACCTTAGAACAGGTGAGAGCCAGGCTTCCCGGGCCGATGTGGCAGGAGACGCTTAATGACAGAGGGAAGATATTGATCTCACCGATGTCCGGGAAGGTGGCGAGAACTTCTTTTCGGAATTCCTGGGCTGCTTCCAGGTTGTGGGAGTGGATGACATCCAGGTTGATCTTTTCTCCGAAGCGGTTTGCGATATCATCTTTGATGGCTTTGGTCATGGTGCTTTTGGCCTGGTTCATGGTGCGGGCTTTGGAGAAGGCGTCCAGTTTTTCGCCCTGGATCTGAAGAACCGGTTTCAGGCGGAGCAGGGTTCCGATAGCTGCAGCAGCAGGGGTGATGCGTCCGCCCTGTTTCAGGTATTTCAGGGTTGCTACAGTGATATAAATGCTGGAATCGAAGCGGGTTTCTTCCAGCCAGGTTCCGATTTCATCGGCAGAGAGGCCGTTTTTGGCCTGCTGGATGGCTTCTATGGCGGAATAGCGTAAGGTTCCGGAGATTCTCTGGTTGTTTACAACGCGTACATGGCCATCATAGTCCTCCGCCAGCATGCGGGCGGTCTGCATGGAACTGGAGAGACCGCTGGACATGGGAATATGTACGATCTCGTCATAGTCTTTGAGCAGGCTGTCCCACAGTGTAGTTACGGATTCAGGAGTGGGCTGCGAGGTGGATACGTGACATTCGGGGTGCTGCTCAAGATACTGGAAGAACTCGGCCTGGTTCATGTCGATATCTTCAAGATATTCTTTTTCATCTATAAAAAATGGCATTGGAAGCATGTAGATGCCAAGGTCTTTTGCCTGGGATGGAGATATACCGCAGTTGCTGTCTGTAACGATTGCAATAGATTTCATAGTGATGGTCCTCCTTGCTGGATTTGCATATTCGGTCGGTGTTCTTGTTTTCTGACCGGGATATCTCAAGTATATCACAGGAAACTGCCCTTGTCATTCACTGTTTAATTAGCTATAATGATAACATTCTGGGAAACGTTTGAACGCAAAGTGCTGAATATTGCGTTCATGAACATGCAGTAAAGTGGAATAGGAATATCTGCTTTACGTAATTGAGAGAAACGGAAGATCGATGTCCGTTGTGCTGAAAGAGAGGAATTTATGAATTGTCGTATTGCAGAGGGAATGGTGAATAAATACATCAATCATACGTTGCCATTGAATGATCTGGAGGATTTTCTGGAGCATATTGAGAATTGTTCTTCCTGTTACGACGAGCTTGCTACGTATTTTATTGTGCATAAAGCCATGCAGCAGCTGGATGAGAAACAGGAGGATACGGTTTTGGATTTTAAAGAACTTCTGGAAGAAGATATCCGGAAGTCAAGAAGATATATCCGCAGAAAGAAATTCCACAGAGCATTTGTGGCGATTGCGTTTTGTGCATTGATTGCTGTACTGGTGGTTTTTCTCTTTTTTGTGATCCTGGAACTGAAGGAGGGAATTTAATTTTGAGTGAAAAAATATTACTGATCGATGGACATAGTATTTTGAACAGGGCATTTTATGGCCTGCCGGATCTTACCAATGCAGAGGGACGCCATACAGGAGCAGTATATGGATTTCTGAATATTATGTTCAGAATTATGGAAGAAGAGAAGCCGGAGTACCTTACCGTTGCCTTTGACCTGAGTGCACCTACGTTCCGGCATAAGCGTTACGAAGCTTATAAAGGAACCCGAAAACCCATGCCGGAGGAACTTCGGGAACAGGTTCCGCTGATCAAAGAGATGCTTGCTGCCATGGGGATCAACATCATGTCGTTGGAAGGATATGAGGCAGATGACCTTCTTGGCACAGTTGCAAGAAGAAGTGAAGCGAAAGGCATGGATGTCACCATTCTTTCCGGAGACCGGGATCTTCTTCAGCTTGCCACGGATAAGGTTCTGATTCGACTTCCGAAGACCGTCCGGGGCAAGACTACCATTGAGAATTATCATACTGCGGAAGTGCTCGAAAAATATCAGGTAACGCCGCCGCAGATCATAGAACTGAAAGCTCTGATGGGTGACAGTTCCGATAATATTCCGGGAATTCCAGGCGTTGGAGAAAAAACCGCAACCAAGATGATCGTGCAGTTCGGTTCCATTGAGAATGCCCATGAGCATCTGGAAGAAGTGAAGCCCAACAAGGCGAAAGAATCTCTCCGTGAACATTACGATATGGCACAGCTTTCCAAAGAACTTGCGACCATCAATACAGACAGTCCGCTGGAATTCTCCTACGAAAAGGCGAAAGTGGAGAATCCCTATACCCCGAAAGCCTATGAACTGTGCAAACGACTGGAATTTAAAAACATGCTGAACCGTTTTGATCCGGTTACGGCAGCAGATTCCTCCATGGAACTGGAATTTTTTACCTGTAATGATCTTTCCGGGGTGGAGGCCCTGTTTGAAAAAGCAGCGAGGAAAGAGCAGGTGGGTATTTCCGTTCTTGCAGACCCGGATCAGGTGTATGCCGTAGGACTGGTCCTGGATGAAAAAGAAATCTATCAGATTCCGGTGGGAGGACTTCTTACCGGAGATTACCTTTGTGGAAAGCTGAAAGCCCTGGCGGACAGAACGCTGCTCTGTGCCATGGACATCAAAGCAGTACTTAAACATGTTCCTCTGGAAAATCCGGAGAAAGTTTTTGACGCAGGGGTTGCGGCGTACCTTCTGAATCCGCTGAAATCTTCCTATACCTATGACGATATTGCCAGAGAATATCTGGATGGCATGATGCTCCCGGCAAAAGAAGATCTTTTTGGAAAAACTTCCCTGAAAAAAGCCTGGGAAGAAGAAATGGAATGCCTTGGAAATTATGCCTGTTATCAGGCCTTTGTTCCATGTATGGCCCGTGGCGTTCTTCTTGAAAAACTGGACGAAACAGGCATGCGTAAAGTTTACGATGAGATCGAGCTTCCTCTTGTCTTTACTCTGGATTCCATGGAAAAATGGGGAATTTCCGTTAAAGGTGAAGAACTTAAAAGTTATGGCGAAAAGCTGAAAGTCCGCATCCAGGAGCTGGAAAAAACCATCTGGCAGGAAGCAGGGGAGGAATTTAACATCAATTCCCCGAAACAGCTGGGTGTGATTCTTTTTGAAAAACTGGGACTTCCCGGTGGAAAGAAAACCAAGACGGGTTACTCCACCGCAGCGGATATCCTGGATAAACTGGCAGCGGATCATGCCATTGTAAAAGATATTCTGGAGTACCGTCAGCTGACCAAGCTGAAATCCACTTATGCAGATGGTCTTGGAAATGTGATCGGAAAAGACGGACGAATTCACTCCACTTTCAATCAGACAATCACGGCAACCGGACGTATCAGCAGCACGGACCCAAATCTTCAGAACATTCCGGTACGTATGGAACTGGGAAGGCTGATCCGCAAGGTTTTTGTGCCGGAGGAAGGATTTGTATTTCTGGATGCGGATTATTCTCAGATTGAACTTCGTGTACTGGCCCATATGTCCGGCGATGAAAAACTGATCCAGGCTTACCGTGAGGCAGAGGATATCCACCGCCTTACCGCATCCCAGGTGTTCCATGTACCGCTGGACGAGGTGACACCTCTTCAGAGACGAAATGCCAAGGCGGTAAACTTTGGAATTGTTTACGGCATCAGTTCCTTTGGACTGAGCCAGGATTTAAGTATTACCAGAAAAGAGGCAGCTGCCTACATCGAAAAATATTTTGAAACCTATCCGAAGATCAAGGGATTTCTGGATGGCCTGGTAAAAGAAGGCAGGGAACATGGTTATGTGACTACCATGTTTGGCAGACGAAGACCTGTGCCGGAACTGAAATCCAGCAATTTCATGCAGCGTTCTTTCGGAGAACGTGTGGCCATGAATTCCCCGATCCAGGGTACTGCGGCGGACATCATCAAGATCGCCATGAACCATGTTTATGAACGGATGAAAAAAGAAGGCCTGCACTCAAGACTGGTGCTTCAGGTACACGATGAGCTTCTGATCGAGACAAAGAAGGAAGAAATCGAGATCGTTTCCCGCATTCTGGAAGAAGAGATGAAGGGAGCCGCAGATCTTGCAGTGGAACTTGAAGTGGATATGCACCAGGGCGACAGCTGGTATGAGGCGAAATAAATGAGAGTGATCGGAGTAACCGGCGGAGTAGGCGCCGGAAAAAGTACAGTACTTGGAATCCTGGAAGAAGAGTTTCAGGCATATGTGATTCAGGCAGACCAGCTTGGCCATATTTTGATGGAACCGGGAGAAGAATGTTACGATGCGGTGATCGCATTGTTTGGAAAAGAAATCATAAAAAAAGATAAAACTATTGACCGGAGAAGGATTTCTGATGTAGTATTCACAGATAAGGATATGCTTTTGAAATTAAACGGGATCATTCATCCGGCCGTAAAACAGAGAATCCTCCGTCTTCTTGGAGAACAGAAGGAAGCGGGAAGAGGAATCTGCGTTGTGGAGGCTGCTCTTTTTCTGGAAGAAAATTATCAAGAATTCTGTGATGAAGTCTGGTATGTGTATACAGAAGAAGAGGTCCGGATCCAGCGCCTGATGGAAAGCCGCGGCTATTCCAGAGAGAAATCTCTTGGCATTATCCGAAACCAGGTATCTGATCAGGTTTTCAGAGAACACACGGATTATGTGATCGAAAACAACGGAGATCTTTCAGATACCCGGAGACAGATCAGAGAAGGGATAGAGAGAAATGAGACTTTGTAGTATTGCCAGCGGAAGCAGTGGCAACTGTATCTATGTGGGCTCTGAGGAGGCACATGTCCTGGTAGATGTGGGAATCAGCGGGAAAAATATCGAGAAAGGCCTGAATACCCTTGACCTTACCGGAAAAGATGTGGACGGAATCCTGATCACCCATGAACATTCCGACCATATCAAGGGCCTGGGAGTGATCTCCAGAAAATACGGAATTCCCATTTACGCCACAGGCGGGACTGCAGACGCCATGCTTCGGATGAAATCCCTTGGAAAAATGCCGGAGGGGCTGATCCACGAGATCCGGGAAGATGAGCCGTTTGAGATTAAAGACCTGACAGTAAATCCTTTTACCATTTCCCATGATGCGGCACAGCCGGTAGGTTACCGCCTGGAATGCGGAGAACATTCGGTGGGAATTGCCACAGATCTTGGAAAATATAATGATTACATTGTAAAAAATCTGGAGAATCTGGATGCGGTGCTTCTGGAAGCCAACCATGATATCCGTATGCTCCAGGTTGGAAAATACCCTTATTATCTGAAACAGAGAATCCTGGGAGACAGAGGCCATCTTTCCAACGAGAATGCAGGCCGCCTGCTTTGCCGGATTCTCCATGATAATCTGAAAGCTGTTTTTCTCGGCCATTTAAGCCGGGAAAACAACTACGAAGAACTTGCCTATGAGACTGTTTGCTCGGAGGTAACGCTTGGTGACAACCCGTATCGTTCCAGGGATTTTAAGATCCAGGTAGCGAAGAGGGATCACATATCAGAAATAATCACAGTGTAGAAAGGAAAAACGATGAAGAAGACAATTATCACAGTAGTAGGAAATGACACAGTAGGAATTATCGCAAAGGTTTGTACATACCTTGCAGAGAATCAGGTTAACATTCTGGATATTTCTCAGACCATCGTTCAGGGGTACTTCAACATGATGATGATCGCAGACACAGCAAAATGTGAAAAAGACGGCGGCACACTTGCAAAAGAGCTGGAAAATCTTGGCAAAGAGATCGGCGTTGTGATCCACTGCCAGCATGAAGATATTTTTAACATGATGCATCGAGTATGATCAAATAACGGTATACCGTTATTTAACCTATAAACTATGAAGCAGTTTATGGGCTATGAGCAAGTAGCGAATGCGGATTGCGAATGTTATGATATCTATTTAACATCAATCATCAGGGAGAAAATAAAATGATCAATATTTTTGAGGTAAACGAGACAAATAAAATGATCGAACAGGAGAATCTGGATGTGCGTACCATTACCATGGGTATCAGCCTTCTGGACTGTATCGATCCTGACCTGGATGCACTGAATCAGAAAATATATGAGAAGATCACCACAAAAGCCAGAAACCTGGTAGCTACCGGTGATGAGATTGCAACCGAGTACGGGATCCCGGTTGTAAATAAACGAATTTCCGTAACACCGATCGCTCTGGTTGGTGGAGCCGCATGTAAGAAACCGGAAGATTTTGTGACCATCGCAAGAACACTGGATAAATGTGCCAAGGAAGTTGGAGTGAACTTTATCGGCGGATATTCCGCACTGGTAAGCAAGGGAATGACTCCGGCAGAGGAACTTCTCATCCGCTCCATCCCGCAGGCAATGGCAGAGACAGAGCGTGTCTGCAGTTCTGTAAACGTTGGTTCCACCAAGACCGGTATTAACATGGATGCCGTAAAACTGATGGGCGAGATCGTCCTTGCAACCGCAGAGGCAACCAAAGAGCAGGATTCCCTTGGCTGTGCCAAACTTGTAGTGTTCTGCAACGCACCGGATGACAACCCGTTTATGGCAGGCGCTTTCCACGGTGTTACAGAGGCAGACTGCATCATCAATGTAGGTGTCAGCGGCCCTGGCGTTGTAAAAAAAGCCCTGGAGCAGGTTCGTGGAGAGGATTTCGGAACTCTCTGCGAGATGATCAAGCGTACCGCATTTAAGGTAACACGAGTTGGACAGCTGGTTGCACGTGAGGCATCCAGACGTCTGGATGTGCCGTTTGGTATTGTGGATCTTTCTCTTGCACCGACACCGGCCATCGGTGATTCCGTAGCGGAGATCCTGGAGGAGATCGGTCTTGAGAGAGCCGGCGCACCGGGAACAACTGCAGCACTTGCCCTTCTTAATGACCAGGTGAAAAAAGGCGGTGTTATGGCAGCAGCAGCTGTAGGAGGCTTAAGCGGTGCCTTTATTCCGGTCAGTGAGGATCAGGGAATGATCGATGCGGTAAACGAAGGAGCTCTTACTCTTGAAAAACTGGAAGCCATGACCTGCGTATGCTCGGTCGGCCTGGATATGATCGCAGTTCCGGGAGATACCAAAGCTACCACACTGGCAGGTATCATTGCAGATGAGTCTGCCATCGGTATGGTAAACCAGAAGACAACTGCAGTACGTCTGATCCCGGTAATTGGCAAAGGCGTAGGCGAAACTGTTGAGTTTGGCGGACTTCTTGGCTATGCACCGATCATGCCGGTAAATTCCTTCTCCTGCGATGCGTTTGTACAGAGAGGCGGAAGAATCCCGGCACCGATCCACAGCTTTAAGAACTAAGGTACTGTTTACTTTATGACCGGCAACACGTTTCGCGATGCACAGAATTTCTGAAATTAATTTCATTTCGGGGTTGACAGACTCACGTTGATGTGCTAAAGTAAACACAACTTAAAAAACAAACCAGTGAGAAAGAGAAGTAAACATTTCAGGAAGCTTCGCAGAGAGCGGTGATGGTGGGAATCCGCAGGGAACCAGATGTTGAATGGACTTTCGAGGGCGGCCCGAACTATTTATCTGTACAGTAGGCGCCGACGGGAACCGAACCCGTTATCAATGAGGAGTGTATGTTAGTACACCGGAAAGTGGACGATTCGTCAATTTGAGTGGTACCGCGATAATAAAGAACTTTTATTACCGTCTCAAGCATAATATAAGCTTGAGACGGTTTTTGTGTTACAGGAAAAAGAAATTCTGTTGCATAAAAGTTGTTCCGGAAAAGCAGACCGCAGGGTGTACAAAAAGTAATCATAAGCGGAAATAAGAAGGGAGAACAAAATTATGAAAAAAAGAATGTTAGTAATCGCAGCAGCAGCAGTAGCAGCAACAAGTATGATGATGGCCAGCCCGGTTATGGCAGAGGATTTTAAAGTCGGTATTTGCAATTATGTAGATGATGCCTCCCTGAATCAGATCGTAGACAATATCCAGTCCCGTCTGGAAGAGATCGGCAAAGAAAAAGGTATCACATTTGATGTATCCTATGATAACTGCAATGCAGATGCCAGTGTTATGGAACAGATCATTTCCGATTTCCAGGCAGATAACGTTGACCTGATGGTAGGTGTGGCTACACCGGTGGCAATGCGTATGCAGTCTGCTACAGAGGGAAGTGATACACCGGTTGTTTTCTCCGCAGTATCCGATCCGGTTGGCTCCGGCCTTGTAGATTCTCTGGATGCTCCTGGAGCAAATATTACAGGAACCAGTGATTATCTGGATACTTCTTCTATCATGAAACTGATCCAGGCACAGAATCCGGATGTAAAGAAAATCGGTCTTCTTTATGATGTAGGACAGGACTCCTCCACAACAGCGATCCAGGAAGCAAAAGATTACCTGGATGAGCAGGGAATCGAATATGTAGAACGTACCGGAACGACTACCGATGAAGTCCAGCTTGCGGCAGATGCACTGATCGCAGATGGTGTGGATGCCGTATTTACACCTACAGACAATACCATCATGACAGCAGAGCTTTCTATTTATGAGAAATTTATTGACGCAGGAATCCCTCACTACACAGGTGCTGACTCCTTTGCATTAAATGGTGCTTTTGTAGGATATGGTGTTGATTATGCAAATCTTGGACAGAAAACAGCCGATATGATCGCAGATATCCTGGTAGATAACGCAGATCCGGCCAAAACCGCTGTGGAAACATTTGATAATGGTACTGCAACAGTTAATACAGAAACCTGCAAAGAACTTGGTCTTGATTTTGATACCGTAAAGAAAGCATTTGAGCCGCTCTGCACACAGGTAAATGAGATCACAACCGCAGAGAGCTTCGATGAAGTAGACGCAAAATAAATAACCGTTCACCTTGTAGAACAGTTATGAAATAAATCCAATTGGAGGAAATCACTGTGACGATTGCAACTATGTTCTCCCTCGGGGAGACTGCTCTGAAGCTTGGACTGATCTGTTCCCTGACAGTTCTTGCTCTGTTTCTTAGTTATTCTATGCTGAATGTCTGCGACCTTTCTACAGACGGCTGCTTTACTTTTGGAGCCGCTGTAGGAGCCGTAGTAGCTGTAAGCGGACATCCGTTTCTGTCTATAGTGGCAGCTATGGCAGCAGGTGTTACGTCGGGATTTGTAACTGCCATCCTGCAGACAAAGCTGGGAGTAGACAGCCTGCTTGCAGGTATCATTGTAAATACGGCCTTATATTCCGTAAATATTGCGGTCATGGGAGGCTCTTCTCTCATTAATATGAACCGGACAACCACGGTATTTACCATGATGAAGGATGCACTTGCAGGTACACCTTTAAAAGGCAGAGAAGATATTATCATTGCAGCCATCGCAGTGATCCTTGTGATCGTATTTCTGGTATTTTTCCTGAGAACAAGACTTGGTCTTGCAATCCGGGCAACCGGAAATAATTCCGATATGGTAAAATCTTCCTCCATCAATCCGGTCTTTACAACTGTGATCGGCCTTTGTGTGGCAAATGCATTTACCGCACTTTCCGGATGCCTTCTGTCCCAGTCACAGAAATCCGTAGATATCAACATCGGACAGGGTATGGTCACCATCGCACTGGCATCTCTGCTGATCGGAGGTACTCTTCTTGGTCATGGAGGAATTTTTGTAAGGGCGGTAGGAATGGTGCTTGGTTCCTTTATCTTCCGCCTTGTGTACACCATTGCACTTCGTTTCAATATGCCGGCGTTTATGCTGAAACTGGTATCTTCTGTGATCGTTGTTCTTGCAATTTCCGGTCCATATCTTAAGAAACAGTGGCCGCAGATCCGAAGAAGAATGACTCATACAAAAGGAGGCAGATGATCCATGTTAAAAATCAGCCATATTTCAAAAACATTTAATCCGGGAACCGTAAACGAAAAAAAGGCAATCGAAGATCTTTCCCTGGAACTGAAAAAAGGCGACTTTGCTACGATCATCGGTTCCAATGGTGCGGGAAAATCAACACTTTTCAACGCAATCTGCGGTGATTTCCTTACAGATGCAGGCTCTATCGAGCTGGACGGCAGGGATATCACATTTATGCCGCAGCACGCACGTGCAAAAGAAATCGGCTGTCTTTATCAGGACCCGATGCGCGGAACTGCTCCGGGTATGACGATCGAAGAGAATCTTGCGCTTGCAGCCGGGAAGGGCGGATGGCTTTCCCACACAACCCGGCAGGAAAAAGAACGTTTCCGTGAGGAACTGAAGAAACTGGACATCGGCCTGGAAGAGCGGATGAGTCATCCGGTAGGACTTCTTTCCGGTGGGCAGAGACAGGCCTTGACACTTCTGATGGCGACCATGAACCCGCCGAAACTGCTTCTTCTGGATGAGCATACTGCAGCACTTGACCCGGGAACTGCAGAGAAAGTCCTGAATCTCACAAAACGGATCGTGGAAGAACATCAGCTGACCTGTCTGATGATCACACACAATATGCAGTCAGCAATTGATCTTGGAAACCGTATTTTGATGATGGATTCCGGTAATATCGTACTGGATATCGGAGGAGAAGAGAAAAAGAACATGACTGTGGACGGTCTTCTTGAGAAGTTTAAGACAGGAGCCGGCAAGGCCCTGGATAATGACCGTATTCTTTTGTCGGAATAATGAATGATAAGTAGAAGAGCCATCACTATCTGAAACAGGTGGTGGTTCTTTTTTTGTGGAAAATTCTTGAGTATATCACGTTACCGTGGTAAAATAAATGAAATCGCTTTGTGATTTTATTTATGAGCAAGTAGCGAAGCGGATTGCGAATATCCGATTAACTTTATTATGGAAGAGGGACGAATGATATGCAGTTTTCAAAAAGACTGGACCGATTTGGGGATGAAATTTTTGCTGCTCTGAACAACCGGCGCATGGAGCTGGAAGCCCAGGGCATGAAGATCTATAACATGAGTGTGGGAACCCCGGATTTTAAAACTCCGGAATACATCAAAAAAGCCGTAGCGGAAGCGGCCATGGATGACAACAACTGGAAGTACAGCCTCCGGGATCTGCCGGAGCTTCTGGAAGCAGTCTGCACTTATTATAAAAAACGTTTTGATGTGGAACTGACACCGGATATGGTAATGACCGTTTATGGAAGCCAGGAAGGAATGGGACATCTCGGCATGGCCCTCTGTGACGAAGGAGATACCGTCCTTCTTCCGGACCCGTGCTATCCGGTATTTGCAGCAGGAAGCCTGATGGCCGGAGCGGTTCCTTACTACTATCCACTGGTTGCGGAACATGACTTTCTCCCCTATGTAAAAGGAATCCCGGAAGAAGTGGCAAAAAAGGCCAAATACATGGTGGTATCCCTTCCGTCCAATCCGGTAGGAAGTATAGCCACACCAGGACTTTACGAAGAAATCGTGGAATTTGCGAAAAAATATGATATTCTCATTATTCATGATAATGCATACAGCGATATTATCTTTGACGGAGCATTTGGAGGAAGCTTCCTTGCAACACCAGGGGCAAAAGAGATCGGAGTGGAGTTCTTCAGCCTTTCCAAATCCTTCAATGTTACCGGTGCAAGACTCAGCTTTCTGGTAGGTCGGCCGGACGTGATCGCAGCACTTCGCAAGCTGAGAAGCCAGATTGATTTCGGCATGTTCCTGCCACTTCAGAAAGCCGCTGTTGCAGCACTTGAGGGACCGCTGGACAGCGTAAAAGAACAGTGTCAGATGTACGAGGAGAGAAGAGATGCCCTCTGCCAGGGACTTCGCGACATTGGCTGGGAACTTCCAAATGGAAAAGGTACCATGTTCGTCTGGGCAAAGATCCCGGGTGGCCGCACGGACAGCATGGCATTTTGTATGGAACTGATGGAAAAAGCCGGCGTCATCGTAACACCGGGAGCAAGCTTCGGTCCTCACGGAGAAGGCTACGTACGTTTCGCTCTGGTACTTCCGCCGGAGAAGATCCGGGAAGCAGTGGAAGCGATTGGGAACAGCGGAATTACCGTTACAAAATGATCCGCGGTGACTTCTGAAATTCATGGATAAACGGCTGGCCTGTTTTCCGGCAGAGAAGCATCTCATAAAGACCGGAAGCTTTGCAGGTTTTTTGGAAAATATCCAATCCGTCTTTATCAAGAACAGAAGAAGCATCGGCAGATTTGGTCAGGAGAGGAATGGAAGCATTTCGTTTGATCTGGCTAAGGAGTGGCGTACTGTTTTTGCAAAAACCAAGTACCCGGGCATAGGGAATATGTCCGGGTGCTTTTTCTTTCAGATCAAGAAAGATCCGGACAAGACCACGGCAGATGGCGGAGCGGGTGACATCTCTGGTTTTCAGAAGATCCGCAAACTGGGAAAAACTTTCATACTGGTTCCGGTATTTTAAGATCCGGCGGATCAATGCATCGGAAAGATCCGGATACTGACGCAGCGTTTCTTCAGTTTCCAAAAGAAGCTTATAGTGCAGAGGAAGATCCAGAGTTGTTTCCGAAAGCCAGCAGCCCTTTTTAAGCGCAGAGGAAAAAACCGGAAATGCCGCAGCCGGAATAAAACGGGAAAAATCCATGGCGTCCTTTTTGGCGGAAAGAAGTTCCCGGATACCGGAAGCAGACGGGAAAAAATCTCCGGAAACATCCGAGAGATCCGCATCGTGATACCCACTTCCTTTTCGGAGAAGCGCATGGGGACGGATGGAGCTGTTCTGGCGCAGCAGGGCTTTGCAGTATTCAATACCAAGAATATTGTTGGGCGAAGAAAGGATAGAATCCATCTGCTCCGGAAAAATAAAATGTCCGTCACCGGAAGACACATCAGAGATGGCAGATTTTGCAACATAACTTGTCAGCGCACGGCTTCTTGCCAGAGGAAAACTCATTCCGTCACGCAGGTTTTTCTGAAGAAAATCTCTGTATACAGGCGGTTCCGCAACAAGAATACGAGCTGTTTCCATAAGGATCTCCGTATCGCCGCATTCGCTTCCAAAACAAAGTTCATCTACGCACCCAAGTCCATCCAGAAGACTTACGCCGCCTGCGGCAAAGCCCTCCGCACTGGCAGTGGAAACCTGGATGGGAAGCTCCAGGACAAGATCGGCACCGCCAAGAAGAGCCATCTCCGCCCGGAGATATTTTTCCATAAGCGCAGGTGCGCCTCTCTGCACAAAATCTCCGCTCATGGCGACGATCACATAATCAGCACCAAGAGTTTCTCTGACATAACGGATCTGATATTCATGCCCCCTGTGAAAAGGATTGTATTCTGCAATAATTCCAACAACTTTCATATAAAAAACCTGCCATTTCTGAAAAGTTAAATTTTACTCAGAGCCTTACCACGAGACAGACTGCATATACCTGCCTGGCACTGCGTTTTTCCGTAATGAAGCTATTCTAACATAAGCACTGCAAAAAGTTAAGTCATACATAATCCACTTCGCAGTCAGCCCGTAAATTGCACCTCAAAAAATACGCCGCACATCCATTTTCTGACAATGAAAAGCTTGAAATACAAAGTGTAAGGAGGTATAATAAACACAGTGTAGTGCCCGAACAGACACTAGCGTTTTTGTTACATCAAGAAAGGAGCCATTTAATCATGGGATTTGTTGAACTGCTTAAAAAAAGAGCAAAAGAAAGCGTAAAAACAATTGTACTGCCAGAGACAGAGGATATGAGAACTCTTGAGGCAACTGACAAGATTCTGAAAGAGGGAGTTGCCAAGATCATCCTTATCGGTAACGAGGAAGAGATCAATAAGAAAGCAGCAGAAGGCGGCTTTGATATTTCCGGCGCACAGATCGTAGATCCGGAGACATCTGACAGAACTCAGGCATACATTGATAAATTCGTAGAGCTGAGAGCCAAGAAAGGAATGACACCTGAGAAAGCAAAAGAGATCCTTCATACTCAGTACCCATACTATGGCGTAATGATGGTTAAAATGGGTGATGCAGACGGTATGGTATCCGGTGCATGCCACTCTACAGCAGATACACTTCGTCCATGCCTTCAGATCCTGAAGACAAAACCGGGAACAAAGCTCGTATCCGCATTCTTCCTTATGGTAGTACCAAACTGCGACATGGGAGCAAACGGAACATTTATCTTTGCTGATGCAGGGCTTGAGCAGAATCCAGATCCG
>ERZ780167.1622-NODE-1622-length-19118-cov-2.578398_pt1 | contig 19118 bp, 30 predicted proteins | sample MGYA00510982_ERZ780167 | MGnify/ENA primary metagenome ERZ780167 (study PRJEB29588, sample SAMEA2146107) | human gut metagenome | biome: human gut; feature: human-associated habitat; material: faeces | place: Denmark | collected 2008/2010 ... | reverse complement strand
CAGCTCGCGCAGCTCGTTGTAGGTTATGCGCTCGATGGTGTCGGGATCGTCAACTATGCGCGGATCGGCCATGAGTATGCCGGAAACGTCTGTCCAGTTTTCGTAAACGTCAGCGTCCAGCGCCGCCGCTGCCAGCGCGCCGGTCACGTCGCTGCCGCCGCGCGTGAGCGTGAGTATGCGCCCGCCGGGGGCAATGCCGTAAAAGCCGGGTATTACCGCCCGCCTGTTGGCTGCAATGCGCCTGAGCGCGGAGTAGCTTGCTTCTTCATCTATGCTGCCGTCCAGCGCGAATGTGAGCCACAGCTTTGCGTCAATAAAGTCATAGCCCAGCGCGTCCGCCAGCAGCCTTGCGGAAAAGTATTCGCCGCGGCTTACAAGTTCATCCTCACCTATGCCGTGCTGCATGCGCTCCCACAGCGCGTCAAATTCGACCTCGAGCGGGGTATCAAGCCCAAGCTCGTCCCGAATGTCCAAATACCGCTGCTTCACCTGCTCAAATACGTCCATGCAGGATACACCGTATTTGATGTGAGCATAGCAAAGGTATAAAAGGTCGGTTATTTTGTGGTCATCCTTGCTCCGCTTGCCCGCGGCGGAGACCACGATTATCTTCCTTGCTTCGTCGGCCCGTATTATGGCGCATACCTTGCGTATCTGCGCGGCGTCCGCCATTGATGAACCGCCGAATTTGGCTACTTTAAGCATTGTTTATATATCTCCCTAAAAATTGAAATCAAATCATTCGGCAATGGCCGCCATGAAGCCGTTGAAGCCTTCCACGCGGCACATTGCGTGCGCCTGCTCAACGGAGAGCGGGGCGGTGATTACGGGCGCGCAGCCCTGCCTACGGATATAATACCGCTGGTACGCGCGGGAATTATCCACCTGCGCACGGGTGAACGAATCTGTATAGAAGGCCGAGCAGCCTTCGGCTATTGCGCGGCAGTCCGCAAGCACGTTGCTCCCCGTTGGGTATGCGCCCGCGCCCGCGCCAAGGAAGCTCTGTCCGCCCATATGCGCGGCGCAAAGGCTCATCATATTGCCGCATTCATATACGCGCGCTTCGCCCGCATCCGCGCCGAAGAGCATGGGCTCCACCGCGGCGCTTATTGTGCCGAAGTGCCTTTCCGCATGGCCTATCAGGCGGCAGGCAAGGCCGTTTTCTTCAAAGAAGCGCATATCCTCCGCCGTAATATTGGCTATGCCGAAGCACGGCACATCGCTTTCGCTTATCGATACGCCGTAGGCTATGTTTGCGCTGAGCACCAGCTTGCGCCGCGTATCCAGCCCACATACATCGGCGGTTGGATCGGCCTCCGCGTAGCCAAGGCGCTGCGCATCGCTCAGCGCCGCAGCGTAATCCATACTGCGGCGGCTCATCGCGTCCAGTATATAATTCGATGTGCCGTTCATTATGCCGCTTACGGATATTATAGCGTCCACGCTTGCCGCGCGGGCAAGGGAGCTGAGCCACGGTATGCCGCCGCCCGCCGCCGCAGTGCAGCGCAGCGATACGCCGTTTTCGCGCGAAAGTGCGGTAAGCTCATCATAATATGCGCACATAAGCTGCTTGTTGGCTGTAACGACGTGCTTTTTAGCCCTAAGCGCAGCGCATATGTATTCATGTGCGGGTTCAAGCCCGCCCATGGCTTCAACTATTATGTCTGCGTCTGCTTCGTTAAGTATCTTATAAAAATCGCTTGTGACCATGCAGTTAAGCCCCTCAAGCGGCCTGCGCGCAAGCACGGCGCAAATGTTCAGCGAAAGCGGCCGCTCCGTAAGCAGCTCATAAAATCCGCGGCCGACAGTTCCGAATCCCAGCAAAGCAATGTTCATATATCCAAACTCCTTCCGTGCGGTACATTTACTGTTGAATGTACGCATATCAGATACATATGTTTTTATAATGGAGACAAATATACCACTAATTGCCGGAAAACGCAATAGGCAGAATAAGTTTTTTCTGCGCCGCCGCATCGCATTACCTGATGCCGCAAATAATATATTATAAAAATGCAACCACTTCCGCCCGAAAACCGTTTATAATAGCGTATATGCCTTTTTACAAGGCACGAAAGGAGACATATATTTATGAAAAAGACCATTGCGGCCGTATTGGCCATTATATTCGCGCTTGGCATGGTTGGCTGCGCCGCGAACGGAAGCGGACAGGGCACGGCAGAAGCCGCGGAAAACCCGCTGGATGTGCTCAATAAAGTGTGGGACAGCTATACCGACGATGACATAGCCCTGACGGCGCCCGCAGGCGGCGATATGAGCGAAGCGAACATGAAGGACGATGCACCGGGCAACGTTGCGCTGGATGATGCGGATACGGTTGCATACCTCACCTCCTTCCCGGCGGACATGGTGGACAAGCTTGACGCCGCCGCCAGCCTTATGCACATGATGAACGCCAACACGTTCACCTGCGGAGCGTTCCGCCTGAAGGACGCCGCCAATACGCGATGGGCTTAATTCCAAGCAATGGATGTGCGGCTTTCCGGACAAGATGGTGATTGCCAAGGTTAGCGGCTGTATAGTATCCGTATACGGCGCAGAGGATTTGGTGAACACCTTCCGCGATAAGCTGACCGCCGCCTATGAAAACGCGGAGATAGTTTACGACGAGGCGATAGCCCTCTAAGCGCAAACGAAGGGAGGGAGCAGTTCATGCTGTTTTCAAGCGCGGCATTTCTATATAGCTTTCTGCCGCTGACAATAGCGGTTTATTTCCTTATGCCGCGGCGGCTTAAAAACGCGGCGCTGCTCCTGATGAGCCTTATATTCTATGCCTGGGGAGAGCCGCGCTATGTGGTGCTTATGGTGTTGTCCATAACCCAAGGCTATATATTCGCGCGGCTTATAGGCAAAAGCCGCGGAACGAAAAAAGCAAAGGCATATCTTATAATAAGCCTTGTGCTGAGCCTTGGCATGCTTGGCGTGTTCAAATACGCCAACTTTTTTGCGGAAAGCTTCGCCGCGGTATTCGGCCTCAAAATAGCCGCGCTTAACATTGCCCTGCCCATAGGCATAAGCTTTTATACGTTCCAGCTTATAAGCTACGTTATAGACGTTTACCGTGCGGACGTTGAGCCGCAGCGGGATTATATTGCCTTTGCGGCGTACATATCCATGTTCCCCCAGCTTATAGCGGGGCCGATAGTGAGATACAGCGATATTGAAGCGGAGCTTACCGCGCGCGCATACGGCGCGGACAAGGCTGCATACGGCGCGGACAAGGCTGCATACGGCGCAAGGCGGTTCATATTGGGCCTTGGTAAAAAGGTGCTTATTGCAAACGTGCTTGCGGAGCTTGTGAACGCATTCAAGGCAAGCGGCGAAAAATCCACGCTGTTTTACTGGGTATATGCCGCGGCGTACATGCTGCATGTGTATTTCGATTTTTCCGGATACAGCGACATGGCGATTGGCCTTGGCGCAATATTCGGCTTCACGTTCCCCGAAAGCTTCAATTATCCCTATATTGCCGCAAGCATAACCGAATTCTGGCGCAGATGGCATATGTCGCTAAGCTCCTGGTTCAGGGATTATGTGTATATCCCCCTTGGCGGCAGCCGCGTGAAAAAGCCGCGCGCGCTTTTGAACATTGCAACAGTATGGATGCTTACCGGCCTTTGGCACGGGGCGGACTGGAACTTTGTCATGTGGGGGATAATGTTCGCGGCGCTGCTGATCGCGGAAAAAACGCTGCTTTTAGGCTTTATCAAAAAGCACAGAGCAATAGGGCATATATACACGCTGTTTTTCGTTATGCTGTGCTTCATTATGTTTGACGCTTCGGGCGTTAAGGAAGGCTTTGAGACGATTGCCGCGCTGTTCGGCGCAAACGCGGCGGATAATACGGAGGCTTTATATTACCTTAGAAGCTACACCGTGCCGCTTACCGTTGCCGCGTTTGGCGCAACGCCGTGGCCTAAGCGCATAAAGGCGAAGCTTGAAGCCACGCGCATCGGCGGGGCGATAATGGCGATAGCGGAGCCTGTGGCGCTTGCGGCGCTGCTTTGCGTATGCACGGCGTATTTGATAGACGGGTCGTTCAACCCGTTCCTGTATTTCAGATTTTAGCGGAAAGGAGAGCATATGCGTACCAAGCTTAAAAGCATACTTACCGTTGCGCTTGCGGCGGCAATAATATTCGGCTTTGCAATATGGGGAACGCTTAAAAAGGACGACGCGCAATCCCTCAGCGAAAGGCGCGCGCTGGCGACGATGCCAAAGCTCAGCATAGACAGCGTGCTTTCCGGCAAGTTTATGAGCGAATACGAACAGTATAAGCTGGATCAGTTCCCGCTTAGGGACGCCTTCCGCACGCTTAAGGCCGTGAATACATATTATGTTTTTTCCCAGCGCGACAATAACGGCATTTATATAGTTGACGGCATTGCAAGCAAAATGGACTATCCGCTGAACGGCGCAAGCGTTGAGCGCGCGGCAAAGCGGTTCGGCTACGTTTACGATACATATCTTAAGCCAAACGGCATAAAGGCGTATTTAAGCCTTGTTCCGGACAAGAACTATTTTATGGCCGATGCGAACGGCTACCTGAGCATAGACTACGACAAGCTGAAGGATATGCTTACATCAAATATGGTCTATGCGGAGTATATAGACATATTCGGCACGTTAAGCATAGAGGATTACTATAAAACGGATCTTCACTGGCGGCAGGAAAGGATACAGGATACCGCTGAAGCGCTTGCCGAGGGCATGGGCGCGGACGATGCGGCGGAATACACCGCGGCGGATGCGGATACGGATTTCTACGGCATATATTATGCGCAGAGCGCGCTGCCGTTGAAGCCTGACAAATTGTATTACATGCAGGGCGGAAGCATTGCGGATTATAGGGTATATGATTACGAGAGCGGAAAATACGTTGACGTATACGACATGGAAGCGCTAAGCGGGCGCGATCCGTACGAAATGTTCCTGCATGGGTCAAAGTCCATACTGACAATAGAAAATCCGAACAGCAAAAGCGGACGGTCGCTGATAATGTTCAGGGATTCGTTCGGCTCAAGCATTGCGCCGCTTATTGCGGAAGGGTTCGACAGGGTAACGCTTGTGGACATCCGCTATGTTGCGCCGGAGCTGCTGGGGCGGATGATAGATTTCAGCCAATATACGGACGCGCTGTTTCTATACGGCACGGGGGTTATAAACAACAGCGAAACAATAAAGTGAAGCTTACATGGGGCCGCGTGCGATAACGCGGCCTTTATGCTATAATAAAGTAAAATAAGTCGTAACAGCGGAGGATAAACCTTTATGGATATACACGCGCTGGTGGAAGCGCAACATAAATACTATCAGTCCGGAGCGACAAGGCCGACCGAATTCAGGAAGGAGATGCTGAAAAGGTTACAGCGAGCCATACGCGCGAACGAGAAGCTGCTTGCCGATGCGTTGAAGCAGGATTTGAATAAGTCCGAAACGGAAAGCTATATGTGCGAAACGGGCATGGTACTGGAAGAACTTAGTTACCATATAAAGCACGTTGCCAAATGGGCCAAGGAAAGGCGGGTCAAAACGCCGCTTGCGCAGTTTTCGGCAAAAAGCTACATCTCGCCCGAGCCTTACGGCGTGGCGCTCATTGTTTCGCCGTGGAATTACCCCGTGCAGCTTTGCTTAAATCCGCTAATCGGCGCCATATCCGCGGGCAACTGCGCCGTGGTAAAGCCGTCCGCCTATGCCGCGGCTACAAGCACCGCCATAGCCAAGCTGATAGGCGACACATTCCCACCGGAATACATTGCCGCCGTTGAGGGCGGCAGGGCGGAAAACCAGGCGCTGTTTGAAGAAAAGTTCGATTACATATTCTTTACCGGCAGCGTGGAGGTGGGCAAAACCGTTATGCAGGCGGCGGCGAAGCATCTTACGCCGGTTACGCTGGAGCTGGGCGGCAAAAGCCCCGCAATAGTGGATGAAACGGCGGACATAAAGCTGGCTGCGCGCAGGATAGCCTTCGGCAAGGTGCTCAACGCCGGGCAGACGTGCGTTGAGCCGGACTATCTTTTGATACACCGCAGCGTTAAGGATGCGTTCATCAGCGCATATCGGGACGCGCTGGAGCAGTTTTTCCCCAACGGTGACATGCGGGACATGGTAAACATAATAAGCGAAAAGCATTACAACCGCGTGAAGGGGCTTATTCAGGGCGAAAGCATAGCCTTGGGCGGCACGTTTGATGACGAGCGCCGCTTCATCGCGCCCACGTTGCTTGATGATGTTTCGCCCGATGCGCCCGTTATGCAGCAGGAGATATTCGGCCCCGTGCTGCCCATGCTGTGCTTTGATACGCTGAGTGAAGTTATATCATTTGTCAACAGCCGTCCCAAGCCCCTTGCGTTTTATATATTCACGGCGGACAAGGCCGCCGAGCGCAGGCTGCTGGACAGCTGCTCCTTCGGCGGTGGCTGCGTGAACGATACGATAATTCACCTTGCCTCCTCCGCGCTGCCTTTCGGCGGCGTAGGGGAAAGCGGCATGGGCAGCTACCACGGCAAAAAAAGCTTCGATACGTTCACGCACGAGCGCAGCATAGTCAATAAATCAACCAAGATAGACCTTCCAATGCGCTACTTCCCATACAGCAAAAAGAAGCTTAGAATAATAAAGATGTTTATGAAGTGAGAACAAAGCCCGGGCGATTGCCCGGGCTTTTCCGTGCTTTGAAGGGTTACCTTTCCTCCGCTGCCGTTTCATCAAGATTATCCAAAGCGTATTGCAGACATTGTATTATAACGGCATTGAGCGAAAGGTTGTTTTTATATGCAAGCTGTTCCAAACGCTCGCTCATGTCAACGGGTATGCGGAAGGTTTTTGTTATTGTTTCGCTGCCCGGTTTAAGCTTAAACACGGTTTATTCCTCCTTTGCGGCGCAATGTGCAGTACCTATATTTTGCACGATTGACGAAAGAAAATTTGCACCATGTTTGCAATAAAATATGCTTGCAAAAAGTTTGCAAAAGAATTATAATCAAATTACGACAGAATACGCAAAAATTGGGATTGGGGGCAACGGTTATATGGGACATTGCAGGTCATGCAAGTATTATGAGTTCAGCGGAGAAAACAGCAAGGGACTTTGTTCATGGTACAATGCATATTATTACGCTGATGACAGCTGTAAACATTATGAGGAAGGCTCGAGTTCAAGTTCGGGAGGATGTTTCCTGACAACCGCTTGCTGCAAGTATAAAGGGTTGCCTGATGACTGTGCGGAGCTTGAAACGCTGCGCCGATTCCGCGACACTTACCTTAAAGAAACCGAATACGGCTCGGAACTGATACGCGCTTATTATGAAAGCGCGCCTGCTCTTGTTGAACGCATTGACTCTTCGCCGAAACGAGACGATATTTACGACCACATCTATGATGCTATTACGGGGATAGTATCTCGAATAGAGCGCGGAGAGAATGAACGCGCCGTAATAGATTATTTATCGCTTGCGTTCTGGGTTGCAAGAGCGGTGTGCTGAAAGGTTGATTTTATGGATAATGCAACATTTCTCGCTTACATGGACGGGAAAGAATTACTAAAGAAGGGCAACGTAGATGAAGGGCGTGCGCTATTGAAACAAAGTGCTGATGCAGGAATGAAAGTTGCCATGTATGAATATGCCGAGTCTTTTTCTGATGAAAATCCTCAACGAGAAATTGAACTTCTAAAGGCGGCGAGTGAAAAAGGATGTGGTAAAGCTGCATGCAAATTGGGTGACCATTACCGTTTCGGCCATAGTGTGAATAAGAATAAATACATTGCAGGGGAATATTACTTGAAAGCCTTTGAGTGCGGCGTGGGGAGAGCTGAAGAGCCGTTAGATGATGACTATCATTCTCGTATTGATAGCACTGATTTAGCGTTAATAACTCTTGCATATATAGATGCAGACATTTGTCTGAATGATGACTTGGACATTTTACCTATAGCAGAAGAAGCTTATAGGTGTGGTTCTCTTCAGGAAGATGACTTTGAAAAAACGAAGTATATAAGGGAACACCGTTCTAAAACAAGAATAATTGACAAGCAAGCCCGTACATGCCCTAAATGCGGTGCATATTATGCAAGGGTTGAGAAACGTAAGCAGTCAATGAGCAAGAGAGCAGCCGTAGGCGGCGCTATCGGATTGATTGGCGGACTTCCGGGAATATTGCTCGGCGCAGGGATAGGGGCGTTAACGGGTAAAGAAAAGGAATACTGTGTATGCCCGGGATGTGGACATGTGTGGGAATATAAGCTTCCGCAGTAAAACCAAACAACCGAATAAAGGCCGTCTTGCGACGGCCTTTTGCTATGCTTGGGTTTAGAACTTCAATCCGTTGATTATGTTTGCGTCGGCTACGACTTTGGCCTTGATGAGGGACTTCTGGGAGGCCATTATTACTGTAACTCCGGGGCCGTGGCCGGCAAGCATGCAGTCCGAATGGATTATTACACCTATGGCTACCGCGCCCGTGAGGAAGCCGCGGCCATACATATTGTCGCAATCCTGAAGCATTACTATGTCGCCGAAGCGGAGCTTGTCAAGCCCCAGCTCCTTCACCTTGGCGGGATCGTGCGTCATAATGTCGTAATCGCCGCGGAAGGGCAGATTGGAGCCTATGCCGGAGCCCATAAGATAGGGCGGTATCACAGCCGCTACGGGTACGGTAAGCGTGCCGTCGCCGTTTTCCTCTATGCCAAGCTTTTCAAAAAGCTCGGGGTCAATGTTCATGGCGCTTATTTCGGGATAGTCGATAAGCTTTAGCCCTTGGCCGTGCGCACGGATGAGCACCTTATCCTCGGGGCAGAGCAGGTCAAGCGTTTCATCCTCAAAGTATATCATAACGTCCTCCGCGCCGCCGTGCTTGCCGGTGACGAAGCCGCGCTTGCCCTTGCCTTCACCGCTCATAACAACGGCCTCGTTGCCTATGCAGGAAAGTATGTTCAGATATTCGCTGAAATCCTTGTTGTCATGATAAAGCGATACGCCGGGTTCAATATGGTCGCCCGCAAGGCCGAAGGCACAGTCGCCCAGCTTTACATTATAATTGATGCCGCCTATGCCTGGGGTAAGGAAGGGCTTGCCGTCCTGCGCAACGCGCCAGCCGCGGCAGACATTGGGCCGTATTTTGCCCACGACGGAGCCTTTTACTACCTTTTCTTTGTTGGTTTTAAGCATTGGGAGTCTCCTTTCGCATTTGCCGTATTGACATATTTATATAGGATATGATACCTTAAACTGGCAAAAAAGCAAGAGCAAAAAGCGGCGAACGGGGCATAGAAACACCCGGATGCGTGTTTGCGAAAAAAGTTTGGTTTTTTTATAAAAAAAGCTTGATATTTCCATGAATATCGTGTAGAATATGAGCGTTGTGCGAATGGACGCAGTTTTTTCGCGCGGCGATAACGTGAAAGACTCAGCGGGAGGTTGCCGGTATGCCATCCGGGTAATTTCCGCCGAGGGCCCACGATACGGGCAACGGGCAAGTGCCCGGCCGAGGTATTTTAGAAACGAAACACTCGGCTGCGTGTACGGCCCCGATACTAAAAGGAGGAAGAAATAATATGGCAAATCAGAAGATCCGCATTAAGCTCAAGGCCTACGAGTGCAACCTTATCGACCAGAGCGCGGAAAAGATCGTGGATACGGCAAAGCGCACGGGCGCTCGCGTAAGCGGCCCCATACCCCTGCCGACGGAGAAGGAAATAGTTACCATCCTCCGTTCGCCCCACAAGTATAAGGACAGCAGAGAGCAGTTTGAGATGCGCACCCATAAGCGCCTGATCGATATCCTGCAGCCCTCCGCCAAGACGGTGGACGCGCTGATGAAGCTCGATCTCCCCGCGGGTGTTGATATCGAGATCAAGCTGTAAGCACGGAGGTGGATTTACAATGAAGAAAGCGATTTTGGGCACCAAGGTCGGCATGACCCAGATGTTCAGAGAAGACGGAACCATGATCCCCGTCACCGTAGTGCTTGCGGGCCCCTGCCCCGTGGTTCAGATTAAGACCACCGGCAAAGACGGCTACGAAGCCGTGCAGGTAGCCTTTGGCCCCGTCAGGGAAAAGCTTATCACCAAGCCTGAGCTTGGCCACCTGAAGAAGGCCGGCGTCGCCGCTCACCGCTATGTACGCGAATTCAAGCTGGATGATACCGCGACTTACGAAGTCGGTCAGGTCATTAAGGCTGACGTATTCGCCAACGGCGATAAGGTAGACGTTACCGGCAAGAGCAAGGGCAAGGGCTTCCAGGGCAACATCAAGCGTTGGAATCAGGCCCGCGGCCGCAAGACCCACGGTTCCCACTCCTACCGCGTAGCCGGTTCAATGGGCGCCTGCACCTACCCCGGCGAGGTATTCAAGACCAAGCGTCTGCCCGGTCATATGGGCTGCGAGCGCATCACGGTTCAGAACCTTGAGGTCGCCAGAGTGGACGCCGAAAGGAATCTGCTGCTCATAAAGGGCGCAATCCCCGGCGCCAAGGGTTCCCTGGTAATGGTTAGGGAAACCGTTAAGTAAGGGAAAGGAGAAGTAGAAAATGCCTAACGTAGCATTGCACAATATCGCCGGCGAAAACATCGGCGAGATCGCCCTGAGCGAGAATGTGTTTGGCGCTGAAGTAAATCAGTACGCCGTGCACGAAGTTGTTAAGGCTTATCTGGCCAATCAGCGTCAGGGCACGCAGAGCGCCCTGACCCGCGCCGAAGTACGCGGCGGCGGCATCAAGATCTACCGCCAGAAGGGTACCGGCCGCGCCCGCCACAGCAGCAACCGCGCGCCTATATTCACCCACGGCGGCGTAGTGTTCGCTCCCAAGCCGCGCGACTATCGCCTCAGCGTTAACAAGAAGGTCAAGCGCATCGCCATGAAGAGCGCACTGACCAGCAAAGTGAACGACAACGAAATCATCGTTTACAACGCGCTGGATATAGAGAACCCCAAGACCAAGGAAATGGTGAAGGTACTCAACGCCATGAACGTCGGCAAGGCGCTCATAGTGCTCAGCGACAAGGACGAGATAGTAGAGCGCGCCGCCAGGAACATCCCCGGCGTAAAGACCACTCTGGTCAGCACTCTGAACGTGTACGAGATTCTCAAGTACAACACTCTCATCCTCACCAAGGATTCCGTGGCAAAGATAGAGGAGGTGTACGCATAATGAAGTCTCCCCATGATATAATCATCCGCCCCGTACTCACCGAGAAGAGCTACGACCACTTTGCAGACAAGACCTACACTTTCGTGGTCGATAAGAGGGCAAACAAGACCGAGATCCGCCAGGCTATCGAAGCCGTGTTCGGCGTAAAGGTCGATTCCGTACACACCGTGAACCACATGGGCAAGATGAAGAGGCAGGGCCTGCACGAAGGCCGCCGTCCTTCCATCAAGAAGGCCTATGTGAAGCTGAAGAAGGATTCCAAGGGTATTGAATTCTTCGACAGCATCGCCCAGTAAGGAGGCACACAATGGCTATAAGGAAGATCAAACCCACCACTCCCGGCCAGCGCTTCATGACCGTCTCCGCTTTCGAGGAGATCACCTGCACCACGCCGGAAAAATCCCTTTTGGAAGACCTTCGCTCCTCCGGCGGCCGCAATAACCATGGCCGCATCACCGTTCGCCATCGCGGCGGCGGCGCGAGGCGCAAGTACAGGATCATCGACTTCAAGCGCAACAAGGACGGCGTGCCCGCCAAGGTTGCCACCATCGAATACGATCCTAACCGCAGCGCGAACATTGCCCTGCTGAACTATGCAGACGGCGAAAAGCGCTACATCATCGCTCCCCTTGGCCTGAAGGTCGGCGACACGCTGCTTTCCGGCGAAGGCGCGGACATCAAGGTCGGCAACGCGATGCAGATCCGTCAGATACCCGTCGGCACCATGATACACTGCATCGAAATCAAGCCCGGCAAGGGTGCGCAGATCGCCCGCAGCGCCGGCAACGCGGCCCAGCTGATGGCTAAGGAAGGTGCTTACGCGCAGGTCCGTCTGCCCAGCGGCGAAGTTCGCCTGATCCCCATGAACGCCAAGGCCACCATCGGCCAGGTTGGCAACGTGGATCACGAGAACATTAAGCTTGGTAAGGCCGGCCGCACCCGTCATAAGGGCTTCAGGCCCACCGTGCGCGGTTCAGTCATGAACCCCTGCGACCATCCGCACGGCGGCGGCGAAGGCAAGTCGCCTATCGGCCGTCCCGGCCCGGTCACTCCGTGGGGCAAGCCCGCGCTTGGTTATAAGACCCGCAAGACCAAGAACGTCAACGATAAGTTCATCGTGCGCCGCAGGAACGGCAAGTAAGAGGCGAAAGGAGTCAATCAATGAGCAGGTCAATCAAGAAGGGCCCGTTTGTTCAGGAGCGTTTGCTCAAACGCATTCAGGATATGAACGAAAGCGGCAAGAAGACCGTGGTCAAAACATGGTCCAGGGCTTCCACGATATTCCCCGAGATGGTGGGACACACCATCGCCGTGCATGACGGCAGGAAGCACGTTCCCGTGTACGTGACCGAGGAAATGGTAGGTCACAAGCTGGGCGAGTTTGCGCCCACCCGTACTTTCAGAGGACACAGGGGTTCCGAAAAGACCTCTGGTCAGAGATAAGGAGGAGCGAAACATGGCAACAAGGTCAAGAGAAAAGAGCGCAGCGCGCAAGGCCAACGCCGACAAGCGTCCCCGCGCGATAGCCAAGTATGTCCGCATCTCCTCCCGCAAGGTCAAGGTCGTCATCGACCTGATCCGGGGCAAGTCTGTGGCAGAAGCCAAGGCCATACTGGCCTTCACTCCCAAGGCTGCCAGCGAGCCGGTGCTTAAGGTCCTCAATTCCGCCGTTGCTAACGCGGAAAACAATCTGGACATGAGCGCGGATCAGCTCTTCGTAGCCGAGGTGTTTGCTAATCAGGGACCCACCCTTAAGCGTTTCCGCCCCCGTGCCCAGGGCCGTGCGAGCAGGATCCGCAAGCGCACCAGCCACATAACCGTTATCCTGGACAAGGTAAACTAAGGAGGAGACAATGGGACAGAAAGTTAATCCGAACGGATTCCGCGTAGGCGTCATCAGGGATTGGAACACCCGCTGGTACGCTTCCAAGAAGGAATTCTCCGATTTCCTCATCGAGGATAAGAAGATCCGCGATCATATCAAAGAGGTACACTACGCCGCCGGTATCGCCCGCATAGACATTATGCGCGCCGCAGGCAAGGTGACCGTGAGCATCTACACCGGCCGTCCCGGCATGCTGATAGGCAAAGGCGGCGTGGGCGTAGACGCGATAAAGGCCGACGTAAGCGCGCTGATCGGTAAGCCCGTCAACGTGAACATAATGGAGATAAAGAACCCCGATGCAAACGCTCAGCTCGTAGCCGAGAACATCGCGGCCCAGCTTGAAAAGCGTATCTCCTTCCGCCGCGCCATGAAGCAGAGCATGATGAGGGCCACCAAGGCCGGCGCCAAGGGCATAAAGATTTCCTGCGGCGGTCGTCTTGGTGGAGCGGAAATAGCCCGCAGCGAAGGTTACCATGAAGGTTCTATTCCCCTTCAGACCATTCGTGCGGACATAGAGTACGGCTTTGCAGAAGCCCGCACCGCATACGGCCGCATAGGCGTTAAGGTGTGGATCTACAAGGGCGAAGTGCTCAACCGTGTGAAGAAAGCGTAAGGAGGGCAAATAACCATGTTGATGCCTAAGAGAGTTAAGCGCAGGAGAGTGCACCGCGGCCGCATGACCGGCAAAGCATTGCGCGGTAACACCGTGACTTACGGCGATTGGGGCCTGATGGCCACGGAGCCCGCCTGGGTCACCAGCCAGCAGATAGAGGCCGCCCGTGTAGCGATGACCCGTTACATCAAGCGCGGCGGTAAAGTTTGGATAAAGATATTCCCCGACAAGCCCGTTACCGAAAAGCCGGCAGAAACCCGAATGGGTTCCGGTAAAGGTTCACCCGAATATTGGGTAGCGGTTGTCAAGCCCGGCAGAGTGATGTTCGAAATCGCCGGCGTGGACGATGCGACTGCTAAAGAGGCGCTCAGGCTTGCAATGCACAAGCTGCCCCTCAAGTGCAAGTTCGTACAGAAAGAGACTGTGGCAGGAGGCGAAAGCAATGAAGGCTAATGAACTGAGGAAGCTCTCTACCGAGGAGCTTGTCGCCAAGGAAAAGGAGCTCAAGGAAGAGCTGTTCAATCTGCGCTTCCAGCTTGCTACCGGCCAGCTCAGCAATCCCCAGCGCATAGGCGAGTGCAAGAAGGACGTGGCCAGGGTCAAGACCCTGCTGTGCGAGCGCGAGCTCAAGGCTGCCGAGTAAGGGTGAAAGGAGATTAAACCAATGGAACAGATATCAAGAGGTTATCGCAAGACCCGCATCGGCGAAGTCGTAAGCGACAAGATGGATAAGACCATCGTCGTGGCCATAAAGACCAAGGTACGCCATCCCCTTTACGGCAAGATGGTAAACCGTACCCGCAAGTTTAAGGCCCATGACGAGAATAACGAGTGCGGCATAGGCGACACCGTTAAGATCATGGAGACCCGCCCCCTGAGCAAGGATAAGCGCTGGAGACTGGTCGAGATAGTTGAAAAGGCCAAGTAAGCCGGAAAGGAGCAAAAAATGATTCAACCGCAGACAAGGCTTAAAGTAGCAGATAACAGCGGCGCCAAGGAAATCATGTGCATCCGCTGCCTGGGCGGCTCCTTCCGCAAGAGCGCCGGCATAGGCGACGTAATAGTTGCCTCCGTAAAGTCCGCCTCCCCCGGCGGCGCCGTGAAGAAGAAGGATGTTGTGCACGCGGTAGTGGTAAGGACCACCTACCCCACACAGAGGCCGGACGGCAGCTTCATCCGCTTCGACGACAATGCGGCCGTTATAATAAACGACAAGAAGGAGCCTAAGGGAACCCGTATTTTCGGGCCTGTGGCGAGGGAGCTGCGCGCTAAGGACTACATGAAGATAGTCTCCCTTGCACCCGAAGTGCTTTGATGGAGGAAACGCAATGAAGAAGCTTAACGTCAAGAAAGACGATACCGTAGTCGTCATCTCCGGCAAGGACAAGGGCAAGAAGGGCAAGGTCCTTTCTGCCTTCCCCGCGGAGGAGCGCATAGTGGTGCAGGGCGCCAACATGGTGACCAGGCATCGCAAGCCCCGCAAGCAGGGCGAAACCGGCGGCCGTATAGAGCATGAAGGCACCATCAACGCGTCCAACGTGATGCTGGTTTGCCCCAAGTGCGGCGTGGCTACCCGCGTTGGCCATGCCATGGACGGCGACAAGAAGGTCCGCGTTTGCAAAAAGTGCGGCAAGAACATCGACTGAGGCAGGAGGAATAGAGAATGGCTAAGAAAGATCCCGCCGCTCAGGCACCCGCCAAGAAGAAAAAGAACGCCGTTGAGGCGAAGCCCTTTACCGAGGCTCCCCGTCTCAAGGTGAAGTACACCGACGAGATCGTTAACCAGCTGAAGGAAAAGTTCGGTTACGAGAACGTGATGCAGATCCCCAAGCTTGAAAAGGTAGTCATCAACATGGGCCTCGGCTCCGAGAAGGACAACCCCAAGGGCATGGAGAGCGCAGTGGAAGAGCTGAGCATCATAGCCGGTCAGAAGCCCGTTGTGACCAAGGCCAAGAAGAGCGTTGCAAACTTTAAGGTTCGCGAAGGCATGAACATTGGCGCCAAGGTCACTCTGCGCGGCGACAGGATGTACTACTTCGTTGATAAGCTCATCAACATAGTGCTTCCCCGCGTGCGCGACTTCCGCGGCATACCCGATACCAGCTTTGACGGCCGCGGCAATTACGCCATGGGCCTGAAGGAACAGCTGATATTCCCTGAAATCAACTATGACGATGTTGATAAGATAAGGGGTATGGACATAGTGTTCGTTACCACGGCCAAGACCGACGAAGAAGCGAAGGCGCTGCTCCAGATGATGGGCATGCCCTTCATGCAGGCGTGATTTTAGGAGGAAGAAACAGTGGCAAAGACAAGCATGAAAATAAAGCAGCAGCGCCCGGCGAAGTATTCCACCCGCGCTTACACCCGCTGCCGCATCTGCGGCCGTCCGCATTCCGTCCTGCGCAAATACGGCATCTGCCGTGTTTGCTTCAGGGAGCTTGCCTACAAGGGCGAGATACCCGGCGTGCGTAAGGCCAGCTGGTAAGCATATCGAAAGGAGGAAAAAAGACTATGTTGATAACCGATCCCATCGCCGATATGCTGACCCGTATCCGCAATGCTCTTACCGCCAAGCATGAGGACGTTCTCGTCCCCGCTTCCACGGTGAAGAAGGCCATAGCCGAGATACTGCTCGACGAGGGCTACATAAAGAGCTATGACATCCGCGAGGACGGCGTGGCCAAGTATATCCACATCGACCTCAAGTACGGCCCCAACAAGCAGAGGGTCATAACCGGCCTCAAGCGCATCAGCAAGCCCGGTCTGCGCATCTACGCGCGCAAGGACCAGCTGCCCAAGGTGCTGAACGGTCTGGGCATCGCCATCATATCCACCTCCCGCGGCATAATGACCGACAGGGAAGCCCGCAAGCAGGGCGTGGGCGGCGAAGTCCTCGCTTACATCTGGTAATAAAACCAATATAAACGGAGGTGTAATAACATGTCACGAATCGGAAAACTTCCGATAAGCGTTCCTGGCGGAGTGACAATCACGGTCGATGACGGCAACACCGTGACCGTGAAGGGCCCCAAGGGCACTCTTAGTGAAAAGATCTCTCCTGATATGGAGATTGAACAGGACAATGGTGTGCTTCACGTGAAGCGCCCCAGCGATGACAAGCGTCACCGCGCGCTGCACGGTCTTACCCGCTCCCTGATACACAACATGGTAGTGGGCGTGACCGAGGGCTTTGCGAAGAATCTGGAGATTGAAGGCGTTGGTTACCGCGCCCAGCTTCAGGGCAGCAAGCTCGTGCTGAACATGGGTTATTCCCATCCCGTCGAGTTTGACGCTCCCGAAGGTATCACCTTTGAGGTTCCCGCACCCAACCGCATCGTGGTCAAGGGCGCGAGCAAGCAGCAGGTCGGCCAGATGGCGGCTGATATCCGTGCGGTCCGCGAGCCTGAGCCTTATAAGGGCAAGGGTATCCGCTACGCCGGAGAGCATGTACGCCGTAAGGAAGGCAAGACCGGTAAGTAAGGCGTAGATAAGGAGCAAGGATAATGATATCAAGGATAGATAAAAACTCTATACGTCAAAAGAGGCATCAGCGTACCCGCAGGCACATCCTGGGTACCGCCGAGCGCCCCAGGCTCAACGTATATCGCAGCCTGAACCACATTTACGCCCAGGTCATCGATGACGATGCTTCCCACACTCTGGCTGCCGCTTCCACTCTGGATGCGGAAGTCGCGGCCCAGCTTGAAGGCAAGACCAAGAGCGAAGCTGCCGAGATAGTGGGTGAAATGGTCGCCAAGAGGGCCATTGAAAAGGGTGTCAAGCAGGTAGTATTCGACCGCGGTGGTTATCTTTACACCGGCCGCGTTCAGAAGCTTGCCGACGGCGCTCGCAAGGCCGGGCTGGAATTCTAAGGAGGTCTAAATGCAAAAGCGTATCGATACACCCGAAGTGGAACTCAAGGAAAGGCTTGTATACATTAACCGCGTCGCCAAGGTCGTTAAGGGCGGCCGTAACTTCCGCTTCACCGCGCTGATGGTTGTCGGCGACGGCGAAGGCAGGGTCGGCGTTGGTCTTGGCAAGGCTACCGAGATTCCCGAAGCCGTGCGCAAGGGCGTTGCTGACGCCAAGCGCCACATGATACAGGTTCCCGTTGTTGGCACCACCATTCCGCACGCTGTGGAAGGCAAGTACAGCAAGGGCCATGTAAGGATGCTCCCCGCCGAAGAAGGTACCGGCGTTATCGCGGGCGGCCCCGTCCGTGCGGTGCTTGAAATGGTCGGCATAAAGGATATCCGCACCAAGAGCTACGGCTCCAACAACCCCGCTAACTGCGTCAAGGCGACCCTGGATGGACTCAGCCAGCTGCGCACTGCGGAAGAGATCGCGCGTCTGCGCGGCAAGACCGTGGAAGAGATCCTCGGCTGATAGGAGGAAACGATGGCTGAACTGAAAATAACCCTCGTAAAGAGCACCATTGGCGCGCTTGACGACCAGCAGGCTACCGTAAAGGCGCTTGGTCTGCGCAAGACCAACAGCACCGTTATCAAGCCCGACAATGCGGCCGTGCGCGGCATGATCTTCAAGGTAAAGCACCTTGTAAAGGTCGAAGAAGTTTAATTCGGAGGTAGGAAGCATGAAACTACAAGAGTTAAGGCCGGCGGAGGGCTCCACCCAGTCCGTAAAGCGCGTAGGCCGCGGCACGGGCTCCGGCTTGGGCAAGACCTCCGGCAAGGGCCACAAGGGCCAGAAGGCCCGCAGCGGCAGCAAGAAGAACGGCTTTGAAGGCGGCCAGATGCCCCTTGCACGCCGTCTGCCTAAGCGCGGCTTCACCAACATTTTTGCTAAGGAATACACTGTTGTTAACGTCGGCGAGCTTGAAAAGCTGGAAAACGGCACCACCGTTACCGCAGAGCTTCTCAAGAAGCAGGGCATTATCAGCAAGATAGAGAAGGACGGACTTAAGGTTCTGGGTCGCGGCGAGCTGACCAAGAAGCTGGATGTCAAGGCCGCGAAGTTCTCTGAGACTGCTAAGAAGGCTATCGAGGCCGCTGGCGGAAGCGCAGAGGTGGTCTGATGTTTAGCACGCTCGTCAACGCATGGAAAATAAAGGATATCCGCACGAAGATGCTTTACACGATGCTGCTTATCGTGATCTATCGTTTGGGTTCCTTCATCCCCGTCCCCGGTGTGAACGCGGCAGCCATTACACAATATGCAGAGCAGTACGATATGTTGGGATTCCTCAACCTGCTCTCCGGCGGCGCTTTCGGTGACTTTTCCATCTTTGCAATGGGCATTTCGCCATACATCACCGGCTCTATAATCATTCAATTGCTCACCATTGCCATCCCCAGCCTTGAAAGGCTTTCCAAGGAGGAGGATGGCAGGGAAAAGATCGAAGCCATTACCCGTTACACCGGCATCGGCCTTGCGCTGGTGCAGAGCATAGGTATCGTTGCCGGACTTCAGAACAGCAACTACGGCGGG
>ERZ780167.1597-NODE-1597-length-19370-cov-4.467357_pt1 | contig 19370 bp, 17 predicted proteins | sample MGYA00510982_ERZ780167 | MGnify/ENA primary metagenome ERZ780167 (study PRJEB29588, sample SAMEA2146107) | human gut metagenome | biome: human gut; feature: human-associated habitat; material: faeces | place: Denmark | collected 2008/2010 ... | reverse complement strand
TTAAGTATCGGTTACCTGTTCTATTTATTTTTGTTTATCGGTGAATAGTAACAAAGTTATTTCTAAGTTGTGATATTCCGTTACAATAGTGATAGTTTCATTTTTCAATAAATTAACAAAGCTGTTATATAGTGAAACATGTAGGAAAGGAATGTTATTAAAAATGAATATTACAGTATATTTGGGAGCTTCCTCAGGAAATGATGATAAATTTCAAATCGCAGTTAGAGAATTAGGAAACTGGATTGGTGAAAATGGACATACTTTAGTCTATGGTGGATCAAAAGCTGGTTTGATGGGGGATCTGGCAGAGAGTGTATTGTTGAGCGGTGGTAAAGTCATCGGGGTTGAACCACAGTTCTTTATTGATGCTGGATTTGAATACAACGATATTACAGAATTAATTGTGACTCATGACATGAGTGAAAGAAAAGCAAAGATGATTGAACTAGGAAATGCATTTATTACTTTTCCAGGTGGAAGTGGAACATTAGAAGAAATCAGTGAAGTTATTTCTAGAGTAATGTTAGGACATATGAGTGAACCAGTCATGATTTATAATCTAGATGGGTATTACAATGATTTAAAGAATTTGTTTGTGCATATGATTGAGAAAGGTCTATGTGATAAAAAAATATTTGAAAAAATAAGTTTTGTTGACAACTTAGAAGAAATTAAGAAACTGCTTAACGCATAGTTGTGTTGTGGGATAAAATAGATGTAGTGAGGGCTTTAGAATGATAGATAAAATGACGTTGGCAGAGCTGAAAAGAATTATTAATGATAGTGAAGCAGCTGAATTACATGAGTATATTGAAGAAGTAAATGCTATTGATATTGCTGTCATATCTGAAGATCTGGATGATAGAGAATTATGGCGTCTTTGTCAGTTATTGCAGGATGATGATCTTGCTAAAGTATTGGAACAGGCAAGTGACATCCAAAGAACACGTATTGCTGAAAATATTACAAATGATGAATTGATTGAAGTATTTGGCTACATGCAGAAGGATGATATTGCCGATTTGATTGGTGATATGAAATACGTGCAGAAAAAGGCATTACTCAATCAAATGATGGAAGATGATCGTAAGATCATCCGTACATTATTGAACTATCCTGAAGATTCTGCAGGTGGTATTATGACCACTGCGTATATTGCATTAGATGAGAAATTGACTGTAGAACAGGGGATGCGTCGTATTCGTCAGATTGCGAATAAATCAGAAGTTATTGAAACAATCTATATTGTTGATCATTCTCAATCACTTGTTGGTGTTGCAAACTTAAGAGATTTTCTGACAGCGAAAAAAGATGACTTGCTGAAAGATATCATGAAGGTGAATCCAATCTATGTACATCCAGAAGATGATCAGGAATATGCTGCAAAGCTTGTTAGCAAATATGATTTGAATGCAATTCCTGTTGTGAATAATAGAGGTTCTATTCTAGGTATTATTACAGTCGATGATATTATTGATGTTATCGTACAGGAATATAACGAAGATATTCTTGAACTGGGTGGTGTTTCAAGTGAAGAAAATCTGAATACAACGTTATGGGATTCCATTCGTTTACGTTTGCCTTGGCTTCTTGTGAATCTGTTGACTGCTTTTGTTGCGAGTATGACAGTGAAAGCATTCGAAGGTACGATTGCAAAAGTTGTAGCTTTATCTGCGACAATGACAATTGTTACGGGAATGGGTGGTAATGCTGGTTCTCAGACACAGTCTATTCTTGTGCGACAATTATCACAGGATGATGTATCTTTAAGAAAATATGCAAAGTCATTTATCAAAGAAATCATGTTGGGTGTTGTTGATGGTGCAATCAATGGATTGATTACAGGAATCATTGTCTCTGTCATCTATCATAATGTCTATCTTGGATTGATTATCTTTATTGCGATGATTGGAAATCTTGTTGTTGCAGGTGTATTTGGCTTCCTTGTTCCTGTTGCTTTAAAAAGGCTGGGCGCAGATCCAGCAGTATCTTCTTCTATCTTTATCACAACAGCGACAGATGTTTTGGGATTCTTTATCTTTTTAGGACTTGCACAGCTGTTCCTGCCATTATTAATGTAAAAAGCCTGGGATGCCAGGCTTTTATAATGAAAGGATGTTTCTGATTGTTTCTGTATCATACATGTAGAATTTTAATGGTTCTACAGAATCAATCACTTCGTCTTTATTGCTGAAGTAAGATGCGATTTGATTCATTTCCTGTTCGTATTGAGGATTGATCTGAACTGGCATGCGATGTGCAACGGCATCAAAATACAAGAAGATCAAAGTCCACATAATCTCCTGACAGCTGTCTTCGATCCAGAAGTCACTGTCTTTGAAAGGTGGAACATATTGATGCAGCAGATGTTTGATGATTTGTAGACCATCATTAGAACTCAGCCAGATATCTGTGTACGAATAATCGAACTGGCTCATGAATTCTTCATTGAAATAATCAAAGGCATCTCCCTGAATAATTGTCAAAGGAATATCCTGAGGAAACTGAGGATAGATAAAACGCTTAAACATCGCAATGACTTCTTCAGATTTCTCTACACATGTAATTTCTGTAACGTTTGGATTTGCCATTGCCATATAGATGAAATATCCAATTCCTAAGCCAAATGTAAGTACTTTTCCATGTGCTTTTTCTGCACAGATGTTATTTGTTGCAGCTTCAGATGGTGCATCAATCATCCAGTCCTGATCATCCTGATAGAGATAGATAGCTTCAAAACTGCTATCCATTGCTCTTAGTTTCATCCAGTCATTGAGTTCTCGATTTGGATCTTTCTGAATGGCATCTACGTTAAAGAGTTCTCTTCCTGTCACTTTATTCTTTTCATAGGAGAAATGCGCATCACGAATAAGATCCAAAGATACATTTGCGTGATATGGGCTCTTTTCCCATTCTTTCTTTGATAAGAATAGAGGAGGCCAGTTTTCTTCATCTTGCAAGAATTCTGCAAATCCTGCAGCTCTCATTTCTTTCTGTACTGCTTTTTCTTCTGCTTTTGTGACATGCAGGCCAACAAATTCATTTTTTGTATCGTTGTAGATGTTATATCTGCAGCGGTCTAAAAAGTCTTCGATTTCTTTTGTTAATTTGATTTCCATGCATCCATTATACATATTCAAACATAAAAGAAAAACAAGATCTTACGAGATCTTGTTATTCATGACGCAATGCTTCAATTGGATCAAGATTTGCTGCTTTATAGCTTGGCAGTAAACCAAAGATAATACCAATTGCCATAGAGAACAGTACAGATAACAGGGAAGCTGGAACGCTGATGGATACTGGAGTACCATTTAACATGGATATCAGCTGTGCTAAGCCAATTCCAGTGAATACACCAGCAATACCTCCAATCGAAGTTAATACAACAGCTTCTGTCAAGAATTGAGACATGATTGCTTTCTTTCTAGCACCAATAGCTTTCTTTAAACCGATTTCGCCTGTTCTTTCTGTAACTGTAACAAGCATAATATTCATAACACCAATACCGCCAACAAGTAATGAAATACCAGCAATCCAGATCAGCATCGCATTTGTTGACTGTGATAGAGACTGGATGTCTTTTGCCTGCTTGAGCAAGTCTTGTGCCTTGTATTGAATACTGGATGAAGAAACATATGTATTTAAGATGTTTGCAGCTTCTTTTCCAACAGATGTCATATTGGAAGTTGCATCAACTTTTAATATTGCATTCTGTGGTTCATCAAACTGATAGAAAATAGGCCATGATTCAGATGGTACATATACTTTTGAACCTGAAGACTGATTGTATGTCCAGTAGTCATCGATACTGTCCATAGATGGTTCAAACTTTTCTTTATCTGCACATACACCAACAATTGTGAATGGTGTATTTTTGATTTCGATTGTCTTGCCAATTGGATCAGTTTCTCCAAAGAGAAGCTGTGCACTCGTTTCATCCAGCACTGCAACTTGTGCATAGTTTTTGTTATCGGCATCTGTAATGCCTCTTCCTTTTTTGATGGTTAATCCTGCAATAGAGAAATAATCCTGCTGAACACCAAGGATATATCCACCATCCAGTGAAGTGTTATTCCGGTAGATTGTCTGATAATTCTGTCTGGAACGATAGAGTGTAGCACCTTCAACGTGATCAATAGTTTTTAAAGATTCTAAAGTTTCTTCTGAAACAACTGGAATTCCGCCTGGTAAACCAGAATCAAAGGAATATTCCCAGTCGTCCTGGTATAAAGATACTTTCACTGTGTTATCTCCAGATCCAATCAGATTTTTTTCAATCTGATCATTTGTTCCTTTGATTGTAGAAACAATAGCGATAATGGAAGCAATACCAATAATAATACCTAGCATTGTCAAGAAGGAACGCATTTTGTGTGCGAAAATTCCACGGAATGATAAACGAATATTTTCAATCATAATGCCTCCTGTGAAGAATTCTTTGTTTTGATTCCTTCTTTTGCGTTTTTACTGTAAGCAAATGCAATGTAGTCTGTATCAGATAGACCATCTTTGATTTCAATCGTATCTCCCCAGACAATCTTGCCGATTGTTACGTATTGTTTCTTCAGCTTTCCATGATCATCTTTAAATACATAGTATTTATTTCCATCTTGTCTGACATATGCTTTTGACAGCCAGATAGAATTTGTTGTATCCGCTGCATCAGTGTTGAGTGTCAATTCTAGATATTCACCTAACTGTAGAGATGCAGAATCTTCTACATATGCTTCAAATCCATAGTAGCTGACGTTTGGATTGCCAGAGCCGTTATAGTAATTGTTTCCAGAGGCAGGGACAGTATCAATATTGTCGATCGTAGCAGTAACTGTATTGCCGCTTGTCCAGCTGTAGCCTGAAATCGTATCTCCTGTTTTAAGCTGATCAAGCATTAATTCACTGACAGTTCCCTGGATGTATGTTCCTTGACCGCCTGCAACTTCTAAGAATGCACTGCCATCCTGTGGAGGATTGGATACATCACCAACTTTACGCACAACACCATTTCTTTTTGCACGTACAACACCATCACTTAACATTTCCTTGCTTTCATTTAAGGAAAGCTGTGCTTTTCTTAAATCCAGATCAAGTGTTTTGAGCTGGTATTTTTTATCACGGATTGCTTTTGCAAGTTCAACCTGTGTATAGCCGTTTGGATCAATTTCTGGCTCCTGTTCTATTTCTTGTTCGATTTCTTCGTATCTTTGTTCTTCTTTTGTGTGAGAAATCACAGAATACATGTCACCTTCATTCATGGATTGCGTGGATGCGAACTTGTCACTGCGAACAAGCCAGGAAGAATCAACTTCCCATTCATCTTCATCATTTTTTGCATACACATCAAATCTGAAATATTGATTCTGATCCCCGTTGTCTAAAAAGAGTTTTCCATAAACAATACCATTGTCTGCATTTTCACTTTCTTCACAAAGCTTGAAGACATATGGATTCTTTTTAGTGCCTGCTAAATTGATTTCTTCAGCAGGGATTGGCTGGGAATTATTGATGTATTCCACAGCATCTTTTACATCATATGCATTTGTTGAACCATCTGTATATGTATATGCAATCCAGTACCAGCATGCTTTTCCATATTCTTTAGTAATTCTTTCTTCCTGCCATAGGGATGGTTCATCCATTGGACCTTTTTCAGGTGCAGTATTTTCAGAAAAATCATCACTGTCTGTAGAAGCATAATAAATCTTGTAGGAAGCAATATTCTTTTCTGCCTGTGAAAGAGAAAGAATATATGGAGAGAATCCATTTTCGTCCTTTTCAGGAATGGAAGGCAGGGGTACAGGTTTTGGATCCGGTGCTTCTGTTGGTTCAGGCATTGGTGTTGGCTCTGGGACAGGAGCTGTATTTAACAGCTTTTTTAATTCGTGTTCTGCAAGTGTAATCGCATTTTGTGTTTTCTCGACTTCTAATTGATTGGAATCTACAGAGCTTTGCAATGTAGTTAAGTCATAAGATAATAATGGATCACCTTTGCTGACTTGCTGACCTTCTGAAACGAATATCTGTGTGATTGTTTTGGAAGCATCATAGAAGATTGACTGTGTATCACTGTTGGATACAAACCCTGTTGAAGTAGAAGGGCTGTCCCAATAGCCTGTATTTAGTGATGCAACGGAATTGACTTCAATCGTATTTGTTGAATCCATGTAGATTTTGACACCAACGATTGCTCCGATGGCAACGGCACATACAGATGTGATAATTACTCCTTTTTTTACAGAAGGTTTCATATTGTTCCTCCTTGTTTATTTTCAATAATTTCACCATCAATGATATGAAGTGTCTTTTTGGCGTGGGATGCAACATTTGCATCATGCGTAATCATAATGATCGTAACACCTTCATCATTTAATGATTGAAATAATTCCATGACCTGTTTTCCGCTTGCCTGATCTAATGCACCCGTTGGTTCATCCGCAAGCAGAATTTTTGGATTATTAATAATTGCACGAGCAATCGCAACTCGTTGTTTCTGACCGCCAGATAATTGATTTGGCTTAAAGGAAACTCTTTCTCCAAGACCGACTTTATTCAATGCATCTTGTGCTTTTTCTTTTCTTTCTTCTTTACTGACACCTGCATAAATCAAAGGGAGTGCAACGTTTTCCTGTGCTGTTTCAGCACTGAGAAGATTGAAGTTCTGAAATACGAACCCAATCTTATGCAGACGAAGATCACTTAAAGCATTGTCATTCATTTTTGAAATATCTTCATTGTCAAAAAGATAAGTTCCATCACTCATCCGATCAAGACAGCCAATAATGTTCATTAGTGTTGTTTTACCAGAGCCGCTAGGTCCCATGATTGCAATATAATCACCTTCATTTACCTGTAAACTGACATCTTTTAAAACTGGAACGATCATTGGTTCTTTTCCGTAGTTTTTATAGATGTTCTTTAAATCAAGAAGCATACGTTTCACCATCCGTTTCCATCTGGTATTCTGTTGTTGTTTTCATGCCTTCCTTATAAGAATCATCTACCCATGCAATATAGTCATCTTTGCTTAAACCGGACTTGATTTCTGTTGTATACATTTCATCATCTGTTTCGCCAAGTTCAACTTTTCTTTTTTTCAGCTTTTCTTTTTCAGAAACCCATACATATGGATCTCCATTATCGTCATAGGCGATAAAGCTGGAATCCAGCCAGATACCTTGTTTAACACTAGATTGACCATTATCTGGTTCGATGTATACATGCTGACCAAGCATCAGACCATCATTGTTATCTAAAGTGACATAGAAAGGATATTTAGAAGCAGATTCACCAGAATCAGATCCAGAGTAGAAGTTGTTGTTGTCTGTCTGTGGTTCTGTTTCTACTTTTGTGACAGTTCCTTTATAGATCTGATCTTCATTAATTCTGCTTCTTACAATAACAGAACTGCCTTCAGAAATAGATCCCATTTCACTGATTGTACCTTTGACTCTGAATTCACCTGTCTGTGTAATAGAAATCAGTGGTTTTGTATTACCATTCTGATCTGTTCCGCCATCTCTGTTGACTTCTTTGATGATGCCATCGATTGTGGCGATGACTGTAGAAGTTTCAATCTGCTTGCTTAATTGATCGATTTCTGTCTGTGTGGACTTGATTGTATTCTGTGCCTGGCGGATTGCGTAGTTTGCATCATTGATACGTGCCTGAATTTCAACTTTGTCACCACCATTGTTGATTTCTGCCCTGTAATCCGCAATGGTATTGTTCTGTGCTTCAATTTCATTGTTCTGTGCTTCGATATCTAATTTCTTCTGTGCAATGGAATTGGAAGCTTCTGTTGTGTCGTAAGAGAATAGCTTGTCTCCTTTTTTGACTTCTTGTCCTGCTTCTACATATACATCAGCAATTGTTTTAGAACTATCTTGATTGATATCTAATGTTTCCTGTGATTCTACAATACCGGAATAGCGATTTTCTGTATAGGAGGAACCAGTAACAGTGGATACTTTCTGGACATAGATTGTTTCGCTGCTGGAGCCTGTTTGAAAGGCGTGGAGTAAAAAATAAATGCCAATTGCGGCAATCATAATACATAACGATACAATGATCGTGATTCTGGTATTTTTTTTCATAATTGTTCTCCTGCGTTTTTATAAGATAATTATCCGTTATCCATGCTTAAATTGCACGTCTATTAATACAAAATTAATAATTTTTCAAAAATGGCTGAAGTGTATATTTCTTTTTGTATGGATTTTGATAGAATATTCGAGATTGAAGGGGGATTATATGACGTTTGCGTTGATTTTATTTGCTGGAATGTACGTGTGTCTACTGGCACTTCCAGATTATCGATATATTACAGCGTTAGTAACTGCATGTATTTTTGTGGTGACAGGAATATTGCCTGTTTCAAAAGTCTTCTTTGCGGTTGACTGGAATATTATTTTGATGCTTTCAGGCATCATGATTGTTGTGGAGTTGTTTATTGAAAGTAACATGTCCATGAGAATGGCTGAAAAGCTATTGAAGATTGTTCCGAATGTTAAGTGGGCAGTTGTTGCCTTATCTTTATTTGCAGGAGTCGTCAGTGCATTTGTAGATAATGTTGCGACTGTCTTGATGGTTGCACCAATTGGATTGGAAGTATGTAGAAAACTAGATACAAATCCAGTACCGGTTATTATTTCTATTGCGGTATCAAGTAACCTGCAGGGTGCAGCAACACTTGTTGGAGATACGACAAGTATTCTTCTAGGTGCTGCAGCAAATATGAGTTTTAATGATTTCTTTGTGTTTTTGGGAAAACCATCAATCTGTCTTCCTACAGAAGTTGGGGCATTGATGACAATTCCTATTCTTCTATATATCTTTAGAAAAAACAGTGATCCAGTACATCAGGAAGTCACAACAGTTGTAGAAGATCATGTTCCATCTGTATTGATGATTGGTGTTGTACTGTCTTTGATTTTTGCCAGTCAGTTTCCAGATAAGCCATCAATTACAAATGGTTTGATCTGTATGACATTTGCGGTTATTGGATGTATATATGAAAGTATTCGTCAAAAGAGTACAGCATTTCTTGTAGAAATTTTTAAAGAAAAGTTTGATTATCAGACATTACTGTTATTAGCTGGGTTGTTTATTGTTATTGCCGGTATTACGGAAGCAGGTGTAATTGATGCGATTGCAGAAACGTTTGTTAAAGTTGGCGGTAATTCTTTATTTGGCATGTATACGTTAATCGTATTTGCTTCTGTTGTAATAAGTGCTTTTGTTGATAATATTCCATATGTTGCAACAATGCTTCCTGTTGTCAGTGGTATTGCCTCATCAATGGGCGTAGAACCATATCTTCTGTATTTTGGATTATTGATTGGAGCTACGCTTGGTGGAAACTTGACACCAGTAGGAGCTTCTGCAAATATCACAGGAATTGGTATTCTTCAAAAAGAAGGGTATGAAGTCAGTACAAAAGATTTTATGAGAATTGGTGTTCCATTTACTTTAGTAGCAGTATTATCTGGGTATATTGTTAACTGGATCTTCTGGTCTTAGAAAAAATGAGCAAAATCTGCTCATTTTTTTTACGCATATTTATACATAAAAATGAAGGTGTTTAAATGAATGGGAAAAATAATAAAAATAAAACTATACAAATAAAATATATTTGCTATAATAGACAAGCGCCAAGGGTTTGGTTAAAAAAGAATGAAAAAAATGTTTAAAAAAACACTTGCATTCTTCAAGAAAGTTTGATATATTATTTAGGCACTGTTCAGTGCAAAACGCGCCGGTAGCTCAACTGGATAGAGCATTTGACTACGAATCAAAAGGTTGCGAGTTCGACTCTTGTCCGGCGCACCATATTCATCGGGATGTAGCACAGCTTGGTAGTGCACTTGATTTGGGATCAAGGGGTCACAGGTTCGAATCCTGCCATCCCGACCATGTTATGGCGAGGTAGCTCAGTTGGCTAGAGCGGTCGGTTCATACCCGGAAGATCGTGAGTTCGAGTCTCACCCTCGCTACCATAACTTTTGAGAAAAGCTCAAACTTGGACCCTTAGCTCAGTTGGTCAGAGCTGTCGGCTCATAACCGACTGGTCGAAGGTTCGAGTCCTTCAGGGTCCACTTACATGGAGGAATACCCAAGTGGTTGAAGGGTCCGGTCTTGAAAACCGGTAGGTCGGGCAACCGGCGCCTGGGTTCGAATCCCAGTTCCTCCGCTTTTCTCAAAAAATATCTTATCGCGAGGTAGAGCAGCCTGGTAGCTCGTCGGGCTCATAACCCGGAGGTCGTTGGTTCAAATCCTTCCCTCGCAACCAATGGTCCTGTAGCTCAGTCGGTAGAGCAAAGGACTGAAAATCCTTGTGTCGGCAGTTCGATTCTGCCTGGGACCACCATTGCGAAAAATGCGTGTAATCAATTACGATTGCACGCATTTTTTGTGCTTTCATACCAAGTTGGTAAATCAGTGCGAATTTGTGTGAGAGAGGAGAAAAGCAATGGGATGTATTCCATATGAAAAAACTGCAAGATATCTGGTCCCTAAATGGCAGAGTGAACATCCTGAAGGACTGGCAAAAGATTGTGCAAAAGATTTGAATATTTCTTTGACACTTGTCTATAACTTCTGGACCAGCAGGAAGAAAAGAAAATCATCTAAAGAGATACAAGACTGTGTATATGAATATCTTGATAGAAATCCAAATGCAACGGTTGAGGAATGCTGTAGAGAACTAGATATATCTAAATCATCATTTTCCAAATATAAAGCATTATGGAAACTGCAGAAAGAAATATTAAAAGAAAGCAAATAAAAACATACCAATAAAGCAAATCGCGGATATAGATATTTATAAATAATCATCATATAGTATAAGAGCCAGACCGAGAAAGGATGTTTTTAAGCAGTAACTCAGTCCTTTCGGTCTTGGTCTGGCGACTATATCCTAGCTGAGTTATTGCTTAAAGATATTAGGAATGTATGAACCGCTAGACCAGATGTTCCTCTTATAAGGATTTGTCTTTACTTTTAGAAAAAATCAAAGATGTTTTTGAAGTACAAATTTTATCCAGAATACTTGATGATTATAAGAAATATCATTTACATGATTTCAAAGCGTTTGAAAGTCTACTTGAGAAAGATAAACAGATCGAATGTCCAAGATGTCATTGTTCAGATATTTCAAAAAACGGAAAAGACAAAAATGGAACGCAAAGATTTGTATGCAAAAGTTGCGGAAAGAATTTTAATATTGCAGCTGATACACTGTTCTTTTCATCAAAAATAAACATTAAAGCATGGTATGCATTTCTTGAATGTATCCTGAATGGAACAACTGTCGCTGCCGCCTGTACAACTGCTAAAATATCCACAGTTACAGGTTCAATTTGGATGAGAAAAATATTTAAGGTACTAAAAAATTATCAAGACGATATTGTGCTTAATAGTCCTGTATTTATAGATGAAACATATGTTCATGAAGATGCATCGAAAATTGAATATAAAGATGAAATAGGCAAGATTAAAAAAGTTAAAAAACAACCTAGAGGAATATCAAGAAATAAAATATGTATCCTGATTGCAACTGATAAAAAGAAATCATTTGCATTGATAGTTAATCACGGAAGACCTCAAAGAATGAAGAACTATGAAATATGTAAGAAACATATTGTTCCAGGCAGTCATCTTATAGGTGATGAAGATACATCATTGACTTACACTGCCAATCAGATGAAGTTGAGCAGAGAAATGTATAAATCAAATACAGAAGAAGCATATGAACATTTAGAGCCAATAGATCAACTTTGCAGCAGTTATAAATTCTTTTTAGGAAAACATAAAGGTTTCAAAAAGGAAATTCTTCAAGACTACACTAATCTATTTATATTCATGGAAAACGAAAAAAATATAACTGATAATTTATTTGAAATAACCATAAAACTAATGGAAATGTTGATTAATTATTAAAAAACAGCATGTTTATCATACATGCTATCCGCGATTTGCTTTATTGGTATGTTTTTTTTGTTGCGTGTTCTCACCGTTTTGACATTAAGCTTGCACAAATCTAACAAACCTTAACAAACATTTTCACAAATCTATCACAAAATGGTTGATTTAAAAAAAATGAAGAATATACTTAGTTATAATTGTAAGCGATTACAGATATGCCAGAAGGTATGCCAGAAGGGAAAATATCCCTCATAATCCACTTTATGGTGGGGCTAAAAGGAGAAAGTATGTCAACACTAGAATTAAAACACATTTGCAAGATTTATCCGAATAATGAAAAGAAAGGGCATCACAAGCATAATAATCTGAAAACAACAGACGAAGGAGTATTAGCTGTAGATGACTTCAATCTTGAAATCAAAGATAAGGAATTTATTGTACTTGTCGGTCCATCGGGATGTGGTAAATCAACAACATTACGCATGGTAGCTGGTCTTGAGGAAATTACAAAAGGCGAGCTTTACATTGACAATAAACTTATGAATGATATCGAACCGAAAGACCGCGACATTGCTATGGTATTCCAGAGCTATGCGCTTTATCCGCATATGACAGTTCGACAGAATATGGAATTTCCACTGAAACTGAGAAAAATGCCGAAAGAAGAGATTAAGAAAAAAGTAGATGAAGCAGCGGAAATACTTGGTATAACAGAATATCTGGATCGTAAACCTAAAGCACTTTCTGGTGGTCAAAGACAAAGAGTTGCTATTGGGCGTGCCATTGTAAGAGAACCAAAAGTGCTGTTAATGGATGAACCTTTATCTAACCTGGACGCAAAGCTGCGTAATCAGATGCGTGCTGAAATCATCAAGCTAAGATCACGTATTGATACAACGTTCATTTATGTCACACATGATCAGACAGAAGCAATGACCCTGGGAGATCGTATTGTTATCATGAAGGATGGTGTCGTTCAGCAGATTGGTACTCCGCAGCAGGTATATGACACACCTGTCAATCTTTTTGTGGCAGGTTTTATTGGGGTGCCTATGATGAACTTCTTTGATGGAGAACTGATCAAAGATGGGGTGAAATACTATGTTGAGCTGGATGGTGTAAAAATTGAACTTTCACCTGAAAAGGAAGCAAAGATGGCTGCGAAAGGTGTAGAGGCACAAAAGGTTACAATTGGCGTTCGCCCAGAACATATGGAATTGACTCAGCGCGAAGGCCAGATGATTCAGGCAACTGTAGATGTCAGTGAAATGATGGGATCACATATCAACGTTCATATTCGTGTTCAGGAAAAAGAAGGTGTCATGATTGTTGATACCCAGGGCAACAGTAACAGAAACTTCCGTATGGGAGAAACAATTCAGTTTACATTTGAACCTGCAGTCATTCATGTATTTGATGCAGAAGGAAAAAATCTGGAAGTAAAAAAAGAATTGTGAGAAAAATGTGAAAAGAATTTCATAAAATTAACACAAAAGTATTGTAAAAAAGAAATAGTTGAACTAATATAGAATGCAAGTTGTAAACGATTTCATAAATATTCATCCGGAGGAATATTCGTAAAATCATTATACTTCAATTGACAGGTGTCATGAATTGTTCAATGAGGATAAAATGAACAGAAAATCTATCATATCGATGGCTTTAGCAGCTACGATGATCGCTGGCTGTAGCAGTGCAAATGGAACTTCTGCTACTGGCTCAGACTCTAAGGGAAGAGTTTACTATCTTAATTTCAAACCTGAAGCTGATGAATACTGGCAGGATCTGGCAAAGGAATATACTGAGGAAACAGGTGTTCCAGTAACAGTATTAACAGCTGCATCTGGTGAATATGAAAAGACATTGAAATCTGAAATGGCAAAAAGTGAAGCTCCTACATTATTCCAGGTAAACGGACCTGTAGGTCTTGCTTCATGGAAGGACTATTGTGCGGATCTTTCTGGAACAGATGTAGATAATGAACTTACAAACAAGGCATATGAATTGAAAGATGGCGATAAGGTTGCGGGTATTGGCTATGTTACAGAAGCCTATGGTCTTATTACGAATAACGCATTGTTAAAGAAAGCTGGATATGATGCTTCTGAAATCACTTCTTTCGATAAGCTGAAGGAAGTTGCAGAAGATATTACAGCTCGTAAAGATGAACTTGGATTCAGTGCATTTACCTCTCCAGGCATGGATGGATCCAGTGACTGGAGATTTAAGACACATTTAGCTAATCTGCCAATTTACTATGAATATCAGGCAGACGGTGTTGATAACAAAGATGAACTTTCAGGAAAGTATTTAGACAACTACAAGGCTGTTTGGGATCTGTACATTAACAACTCTACAATTGATCCTTCTCAGTTATCTACAGCAACTGGCGATCAGTCTGAAGCAGAATTTGTAGATGGAAAGGCTGTATTCTACCAGAATGGTACATGGGAATACGATGCTGTAAAGGCAATTGGTGATGAAAACATTGCCTACCTTCCAATTTACTTTGGTGTAGATGATGAAAACGAAGGTATCTGCATGGGTACTGAAAACTACTGGTGTGTAAACTCACAGGCTTCTGAAGCAGATCAAAAAGCTACTTTAGACTTCATGTACTGGTGTGTTACATCTGATAAGGGTGTAGAAGCAATGACATCTGGTGATAAGATGGGCTTCAATATTCCTTTCAATAAGAATCCAGAATCTACAAACGTATTATTCAAGCTGGCAAATGCAAATACAGCTACTCCAGTATCCTGGAACTTTACAACAATGCCTTCCGAAAACTGGAAGAATGATCTTGGACAGGCTCTTACAGTTTACGCAGCTGATCAGACAGATGCTAACTGGAAGAATGTTGTATCCGCATTTGTTGATAACTGGAAAGTTGAAAAAGAGGCTACGGCTGAATAATATCAATTATTCTGACTGAATAAGCTGTTAACAGGCTGGGCGATAAGATATGCACTCAGCCTGTTTCTTTTATAAAAGAGGTCTTTATGCAGAAAAACATGAAAAAGTATTGGCCGATTTTTACCATACCGGTCATGGCTGCTTTTGCGATTGGATTTGTAATCCCGTTCATTCTAGGCATTTATCTGTCGTTTACAAAATTTACAACCGTCAAGGATGCGCATTTTGTGGGACTTGCAAATTACAGAAAACTGTTTGCAGATGCAACATATCTGCATTCCTTCTTCCTTACACTGGCTTTCGCTATTGCAACTATCATTATCATTAATATTATTGCTTTCTTCTTGGCTATGGCGCTAACACAGAAACTTAAGGGGACAAACCTTTTCAGAACAGTCTTCTTTATGCCAAATCTGATTGGCGGTATCGTTTTAGGATACATATGGCAGTTAATATTCTCTGGAATTCTTGTTCATTTCAATACAGCCTTAAATCTGAACGCAAGGCTTGGTTTCTGGGGGCTGGTCATTCTTGTGTGCTGGCAACAGATTGGATATATGATGATTATCTACATATCAGGTTTGCAGGCAATTCCTACAGACGTTATGGAAGCAACTGAAATTGACGGAGCTAATGGTGTACAGAAACTGTTCAGAGTTACTTTGCCAATGATGATGCCTAGTATTACAATCTGTACTTTCTTAACATTGACAAACGGTTTCAAACTGTTTGATCAAAACCTTGCTTTGACAGGTGGGGCACCGATGAAACAGACAGAATTAATGGCTCTTAATATTTATCAGACATTCTATGGTCGTGTCGGCTTTGAAGGGGTAGGTCAGGCGAAAGCTGTTATCTTCTTCTTAATTGTTATTGTGATGGCTGGTTTGCAGCAATACTTTACAAAGTCAAAGGAGGTTCAACAGTAATATGCATGAAAAAAATAGGAAAAATGGAATTATTGGCAGTACTTTTCTGACATTTTTGTGCATTTTCTGGATCATGCCGGTCTTTATTGTTTTATGGAATTCCTTCAAAAATAAAAATTCAATCAATTTACAGCCATTCCAGCTTCCAAGTAATGAAACATTTGTTGGCTGGGAAAACTACGGTGCTGCAATAGGTAAATATGGATTGCTGCAATCTGTAGGCTGGACAGTATTTATTACGGTATTTTCAGTAGCTGCGATTCTGTTATTCTGCAGTATGTGCGGATGGTTTATAACACGAGTAAAGACATGGTGGACAAAAATGATTTACGTTTTGTGCCTGTTCAGTATGGTTGTTCCATTTCAGATGGTTATGTATACATTGTCACTTGTCGCAAATATGTTACAATTAACCAATCCTTTTGGTATCATAATAGTATATCTGGGATTTGGCGCAGGACTGGCAATATTTATGTTCACTGGCTTTGTTCGATCCATTCCTATTGAAATTGAAGAAGCAGCTATGATTGATGGATGTACGCCACTACAGACTTTCTTCAGAATTGTTGTACCAGTCATGAAACCAACATATATTTCAGTAGGAATTCTGGAGACAATGTGGATATGGAATGACTTCCTGTTACCGTACCTTGTACTAGATCTGAAAAAGTATAAGACAATTTCAATTGTTATTCAGTATATGAAAGGTTCTTATGGTTCAGTTGATATGGGGGCGATTATGGCAGCGTTGATCCTTTCTTTAATTCCAGTCGTTATTTTCTACCTCAGCTGTCAAAAATATATTATTAAAGGTGTTGCGGCTGGCGCAGTTAAAGGTTAAAGGGGTAATTTATGAAAAGAAGTGCAGGTGTTTTAATGCCAATCAGCTCATTGCCTTCAAAGTACGGAATTGGTACTTTGGGGAAGGGAGCACGTGATTTTATTGACTTTCTTGAAAAAAGCGGTCAAACCTATTGGCAGGTTCTTCCAATCGGGCCAACAGGATATGGTGATTCTCCATATCAGTCATTTTCTTCAAATGCCGGAAATCCGTATTTTATCGATTTAGATGATTTGTGTGACGAGGGTTATCTTGAGAAAGAAGAATATGTAAATGAGAATTACGGTACAGACGTAAACTGTGTGGATTATGCACAGATTTACAATACACGTTTTACTGTACTGAGAAGGGCCGTGGAAAGACTTTCCGCAGTTCAGACAGAAGATTATTTATCTTTCTTGCGTGACAATGCTTACTGGCTTAATGACTATGCCTTGTTTATGGCTGAAAAAGATGATCATAAAGGACAGGCTTATACAACATGGGAAGAAGGCATCCGCAAACATGACACAAAAACACTGGAGAATGAAAAAGTCCGTTTGCAGAAGAATGTTGAATTCTATTTAGGTCTGCAGTATTTCTTCTTCCATCAATGGAAAAAGATGAGAGAGTACGGACGGAAACATGGAGTGTATCTTATCGGAGATGTTCCGATCTATGTTTCACCTGATTCCAGTGATATCTGGGGTAATCCGGAATTGTTCCAGCTGGACGAAGATATGAAACCGACAGGTGTTGCAGGATGTCCGCCAGATGCTTTCTCAGCAGACGGGCAGTTATGGGGAAATCCGCTTTATAACTGGGATAAAATGAAGGATGACGATTACACATGGTGGGTCAATCGAGTCCGCTATCAGTTTGAATTTGTGGATATTTTAAGAATTGACCATTTCCGTGGTTTTGAGTCGTATTTCTGTATTCCGTATGGAGATAAAACTGCTCGTAATGGTGTATGGAAAAAGGGACCAGGATATGAACTATTCCGTACAATTGAAGAAAAGCTTGGAAAAGTCAGTATTATTGCAGAAGATCTTGGTTTCTTAACACCAGAAGTGATTCAGATGGTAAAAGATACAGGCTATCCAGGAATGAAAGTATTACAGTTTGCTTTTGATCCACGTGACACAGGATCCGGCTATCTTCCACATCTTTACACAAATAATTCTGTTGTTTATCCAGGTACACATGACAATGAAACAATTATGGGCTGGATGGACGATGCACCAGAAGGCTTTGCAGACCATGCGATTGAATACATGCACTTAGATAAAAAAGAAGGTTATAACTGGGGCTTTATCCGCAGTGCTTATGGCAGCGTATCTGATCTTGCGGTCATTCAGATGCAGGATATTCTTGGCTTAGGCAATGAAGCACGTATGAATACGCCTTCTACATTAGGAGGAAACTGGACATGGCGTGCAGCTGAAAGTGTATTTACAGATAAACTGGCTGAAAAGCTTTACCATATGACAGAAATTTATGGCAGATTAGCAGATCAGGTTAAAAAAGAAAACTGAGTTAAAAGGCGTGATTGAGTAAATTCAATTACGCTTTTTTCCAGCATCGTTTGGGTATGGAATGGACAACTTATCGCTTATCACTTTAATGAATCGGAAATAGAATTATTGTCTTGTAATCTTGAAACACACGCATGTAAATTTTTTAAAACATAGGTATATTTCTATTTTATGAATGAGCAGAATAATACGATATAATAAAAGTACCAAAGAAAGTTAATAAAATTCTTTGTATAAATTAATAGAACTAGTTTATATTGATTCTTCTAGAAAAGATGAGGTTAATAATGTTGAGACACTTCTTGTTGACATCAAAAAAATCAGCTGTTGCTTTTTCAACAGTGTATTTAATAACACGGGTTTTATATCTTATCACGCCTTTGACTGTGACATATTTGATACAATGCGGTGAAAATAAAGATAGTAATTGCTTTTTACATACTGCAGTATTTTATTTTGTTCTCTTTTTTGTTACACAGATAATGGACTATTTTACGGATATTACAGAAGAAAAATGTTATGCAGATTCATATGTCAATCTAGTTAGATTGATATCTCATAAAATTTCATTCAGGAATTATCGCAATTCAGATTTATCACTTGAAGAAATTAATCAATTGACTGGACAGGAATTCGAAAAAGCAAATAAATATTTTTTTGTGGAGATTATTCGTTTAATTTACTATGTTTTGTCAATTTTATTTATTCTGTGGATGCTATTTGTTAATTCCTGGAAAATAGAAATCGTAATTTTAATGTTATTAATGATATTTATTCCATTGAATTTGAAAATGGGTAAAGATATTGATGGAAAGTCTGAAAAAACATTAAACTCAATGGCGAGACTGAAATCATTGTTGAATGATCAATATATAATTTCAAAGGAGGATCATTTTCTCGAAAATAAACAGATAGATGAATCTTCTTATGACACTTATGTACGAACCTTTACAAAAGATTTTAATGAGAAAAACAAATCTGTTTCATTTTATTTAAACATTATCTCTTACGGAAGCTTGAACATGCTTATTACTGTAATGCTGATTCTTGTCTGCTATTTTGCTTTAAAGGGTGAAATCAGATTTAGTACAATATATTTGTTCAATAGTTATACTTCTCAGTTATGGAGCCCTGGAGACTTTATTTTTGGGTTTCGCTAAAAATATAAAGAATGTACTCCTATATTTAATAAAGGCTATATTAGCAAAATGGTGAATTCAAGAAATAGAATAAATGAAAAGA
>ERZ780167.1595-NODE-1595-length-19392-cov-3.907069_pt1 | contig 19392 bp, 10 predicted proteins | sample MGYA00510982_ERZ780167 | MGnify/ENA primary metagenome ERZ780167 (study PRJEB29588, sample SAMEA2146107) | human gut metagenome | biome: human gut; feature: human-associated habitat; material: faeces | place: Denmark | collected 2008/2010 ... | reverse complement strand
AATATACTGCAATAGCAGGTATAATGGAAAGTGATATTTGAGGGTACAAAAAAATTAATTTTTTTTGGTCTAGGGTTGACACGAGCAGGCCAGTCAGTGCCTGATTTAAACAGAATTTTGGAAATGGCAAGAATTTTTGGCGTTACAACTGATTACTTATTAAAAGATGAAATTGAAGAAGCGGAAAACGTTGATGGTTTTAAAAGTACGGAAAGTTCTAAGAAGCTTCGAAAGGTTACTATGGAAGAGGCAGATGAATTTTTACGAATTAAGACTAAAACGTCACCTATCATAGCATTTGGAGTATCTTTATGTGTGGCATCTGCAGCACCATTGATTGCCCTTATAGGTTTAAGTGAAAGCAGAAGAATTGGAATTACAGAGGATTTTGCCAGCGGAATAGGCGTGGCAATACTTCTTGTAATGGTGGCTGTAGCAGTATTTCTATTTATTTTAAGCGGAAGGGAATCCTCTAAATATGAATTTCTAGGCAAAGAAGAAATAGAAACTGAATATGGTGTTGATGGCATTGTCAGAGAAAAGAAGAATGGTTTCTCGGGAAAGTTTACAATATCAGTTGGAATTGGAGTAGTTCTATGTATTTTAAGCTGTGTGCCATTAATGCTTTGCGCAGGAATTAACGCAAAAGATGATATTGTAGTGATATCAGTTTCAATTTTGCTTCTGATCGTGGCAGTGGCAGTTAATCTTTTTGTGAGAGTAGGCATCGTTAATTCAAGTTTTGACGTATTATTGCAGGAAGGCGACTACACTGTTAAGAAAAAGAAAGAAGCTCCTGTTGTTGGAGCCGTTATGCTAGTGTACTGGTTAATCTTTGTGGCAATCTATTTAGGATGGTCATTTCCAACAGGAAAGTGGGATATTTCATGGGTTGTGTGGCCGATAGCAGGAGTACTTTCCCCGATAGTGGCTTTAATAACAAGAATGTTTGTGAACAAAAAAGAAAAATAGAGTTATAATAGGGAAAAACGGAATAGAAGGACTTTAAAATGAATATAAAACTATTGCAAACATTAAGAAATTATAACAAAGACAATTTTATAAAGGACATTATTGCAGGAATTATTATTATGGCGGTGTCTATTCCTATCTCTATGGGATATGCACAGATAGCCGGTCTGCCTGCAGTTTACGGATTGTATGGTTCGGTATTTCCAATTCTTGTTTTTGGACTTTTTTCTACATCGCCTCAGTTTATATTTGGTGTGGACGCGGCTCCTGCAGCTCTTGTAGGTTCAGCACTTTTGACACTTAACATAGAGGCTGGTTCAGACAAGGCTATGGCAGCAGTTCCTGTTATGACGTTTTTTGTTGCCTTATGGTTGTTGGCTTTTTATTTTATGAAAGCCGGAAAGCTGGTTAATTACATTTCAGCACCGGTAATGGGTGGTTTTATAACAGGTATTTGTACAACAATCATATTAATGCAGATTCCAAAGGTTATGGGAGGCACATCGGGAACAGGAGAGTTTTTCGAATTAGCCGAACATATCTATAAGACTGCGCTTAATATAAATATGCCATCAGTAATTATGGGAGTGATAGCGCTGGTAATACTTTTTGCCTCGAAGAAGATAATGCCTAAATTTCCAATGGCAGTAGTTTTAATGTTTGTGGGTACGATTTTCACAATAAGTCTTCCAATAAGAGATTGGGGAATTAAGACTTTAAATGCAGTAGAGCCGGGACTTCCAAGATGGAGTATTCCTGATTTTTCGTCAGTTTCAATCCAACAGATTATAACAATCAGTTTGTCGGTGGCAGTAGTAATTATGGCTGAAACTTTGTTGGCAGAGAATAGTTTTGCTCAAAAAAATAATTACAGAATAAATGATAATCAGGAGATTTTTGCATTTTCCCTAGGTAATTTTATGGCTGCTTTTACAGGATGTTGCCCTATTAACGGTTCAGTTTCCCGTACGGCAATGGGTGAACAATATCAGGCAAAAACTCAGCTTACAGGTATTGTGGCAGGACTTTCTATGATAGTGTTACTTCTTTGTGGAACAGGATTTATCGGATATCTTCCTATTCCTATTTTGACGGCAATAGTTATTTCAGCACTTATGGGTGCAACGGAGTTTGACTTGGCAGCAAGGTTGTGGAAGGTAAGCAGAACTGAATTTCTAATTTTTATGGGAGCTTTTCTCGGTGTACTTTTACTTGGAACAATAAATGGTGTTTTAATTGGTATTATTCTTTCTTTTACAGAAATGATTATAAGAACATCAAAACCTTCAAGATGTTTTCTTGGAATACAGCCGGGGCATAGACATTTTAGGGATTTGAACGAGGGAAGCCAAATACATGCCATTGAAGGAGTTATAATTTATAGATTTAGCAGTAATTTATTTTTTGGTAATATTCAGGTGTTGCAACGCGATATTGAAGACAGCATAAAACCGGATACCAAAGCTGTAATTCTTGATGCAGGTGGCGTTGGAAGTATTGACATAACTGCAGCAGATAGGCTGGCAATGTTGTACAAGTCACTTGAAGACAAAGGCATTAGATTTTATATTACTGAACATATTGCAAAGATTAATGAGCAACTTCGAACACTGGGGCTAGGGTATATGATTGAAGAAGGAAGAGTTAGAAGAACTATTCACATTGCTTTGAAGGATATGGGTATTGGAAGACCTTATCCTTTAGAGGGTGGCGTAGAAAATGAAGAAAGAAGTGCTTCAAGAAAAAGAGTAGATAACAAGGTTCAGGAGTTCGTTTGGGCATACGGAGCTGAAAGTGAAGAGCAAATTGAAAAGCAGATTGTTCTGCAGATTCAGCAGTTAAAGAAAACAGGAGATATGGAGAAACTTTTCCACGGAAGCTGGTCACATATGGATGCTTTTGACGAGGACGAGTGGTTAGAGCATCTTGAAGAACATCTAAAAGAGATTGTTAATATTTCAGGAAAAGATGAAAAAACTATTGCTGAACGTTTCGAAAAGCATAGAGAAGAAATACATAGAAGAATCAGGGATGAACATCCTGAAATGGCAGAAAGATTTAAGGAAAGAAGATATGTTCTTGATGAGCATTTAAAAGAAAAGCATCCGGAAGTGTTTAAATTAATTGAAAATCTGAGAGAAAATCAGAATTAAACTTAAAAATTCTTCTTGAAAATGCTGACAAGAAAATGTATCAGAGAAAGGCAGCCATGAAAGGCGGAAATGTAAGATAATATCAGCATTATTTCGTGATGTTTTTTATGCAATAGTGTGTGCCTTAACGTAGCTTTATACATATTATTGTTTAAAGTGCCGAAATTTAAAAAAGTACTTACGAAAAATAAAATTTTACTGTAGAATACCTAAGGAAAATTAAAAGAACGCAGTGAAAGTCAGATACGAAAGTAGAGATGGTAACGAGTTTAACAACGATTACATCTCTACTTTTTATTATGTGAAATGAGCTAAACGGAGAACTTCTTATGTTTGAATAAAAGTCTTCCACACTGAACTCATTGAGAATAGCAATGGAGATGGATTTCACTGTTGAAAAAGAACACAAAAATAAAAGGAGGATTTATTATGCCACAGAATAAGAGAGAAAGTTTTATTTACACAGTAATTATGTGCTTCACTATGGTTTTATGGATGAGCATTTACAACGTAACATTACACACAGGAACATTTAACGCGCAGGTTATTAAGGATGCATGGTTAGGGTTTCCAATTGCCTATGTATTTGCAGCATGTATGGATTGGTTTGTAGTTTCAGGATTGGCTAAGGGATTTGCCTTTAAATATTTAGTTAAGCCGGATAGCAGTACACTTAGAAAAGTAATTTCAGTTTCATGTTCAATGGTTGTTCCAATGGTAATTATAATGTCACTTTATGGTGCGGTTGAAGCAAGTATTAGAATGGGTAATTTCAGCAACGTATTATTCATCTGGTTAACTAACATACCAAAGAATTTTGTAATGGCATTACCATTCCAGTTAATTATTGCAGGACCATTAGTAAGAAAAGTATTTAGAACAATATTCCCTGAAGGAAAAGTATTAGCATAAAACTATTTTTAGAAAAATGAATCGTTTTTATAAAAACATGAAAGAAATAAAATTTTAATTATGCCGAATTTTCGAGCTAAATAATAGTAAAATTAAGTAAAAATTATACAATATATACAAAAATACGTCTAAAATCAACTATTCTTTGTTGAAATATTGCAAAAAACGTTTTCCTAAAATATTCTAGAAAAGTAATTTGATTTTTTGAGAATGTTTTAGATTGGAAAGGACTAAAATATTTCTTTAAAGAAATCCAGGTACGGAAGGTTTTAGAGGGGTAAAAGTATATATTGTATTTTTTTTATTTAGGAGGTAAGAAAATAATGAGAAAAGGTAAGAAGATTGCAGTGGCAAAGAAAACCGCAGCGGCCTTTTTGACAGCGGCAATGGTTACGGGAATGTTGCCGGCAGGGCAGATTCAAAATGTTATGGCAGCAGACGATTCACCTTATGTAATTTCTACAGGAAGAATGGTGTATGCAAGTTCTTCAGTGGGAAATAGTGACCCGGCTTATGCAGTAGATGGATCCACCGGTACAAGATGGGAAAGTGCATGGAATGATAACACAGAGTGGATTTATGTTGACTTGGGAAAAGTTACTGATGTAACAGGCGTAAAGTTATATTGGGAAGGTGCTTATGCCAAGGAATACAAGATTCAGGTTTCAAATGACGAAGAAAATTGGAGTGATGTTTATGTTAATTCCGATTGCAAAGGTGGAAATGAGGACTTAAACATAACAGCAAATGCCAGATATGTACGAGTTTATATGACAAAGAAGGCTTTAGAAGCTTACGGATATTCTCTGTATGAGTTTGAAGTGTACGGTAAAGACGGGGTAACAAAAAGACCCGTAGATTATGGTGAAAATCTTGCCTTAAATAAAAATGCTACAGCATCATCATTAAGAGATGTATGGTGGATGTACGACGATAATGGAGTAATTGACCAGACTTCTGTATTGGCTAAGAATGCAGTTGATGGAAATGATAATTCATATTGGACATCAGGAGAAAAAGACAATCAGTGGTTTATGGTTGACCTTGGAGCAAATTATGATATTGGACGTGTTGAAATTGATTGGTCATCTGATGCAGGAAAGATGTATGACATTCAGGTTTCAAAAGATGGGGGTAATTGGACAACTTTATACAGACAGCTTAAAGGTTATGGTAATGAAGTTGCAAATATTGAACTATATGCCAATGCACGTTATGTAAGAATGTATGGATATACAAGGGTTGAAAGTGGTAGCGGATTTAGCATAAAGGAAATGAAGGTTTATAAGTACAAAGCAGGCGACAGAAAGGTAACCCATAGTATTCCAAACCTTCCTGATTCGTATGTTGTTTCAAACGGTAAGGGAACATATCTTGCAAATTCAATGTACAACGAAAAAGCAAAATTACCTGTTTACAAAACAGATGATGTTAAATCACCGATAGCAAGTAATGACTGGTGGCAGTCAATGCTTATTAATAAGTTTGGAAACTTAATGTCAACTCTTCCAATGAAAATGAAATATTCAACTAAGGGACTTGGCATTTTGACAGCAACAAGTGGCTGGCTTCCTGACATGGGCAGTACTGATGTAAACGTATCGGTTAATTCTGAAACTGAAACTGATTTTTATATTTTGCCTGAAAACCTTGATACAGCTACAGCTTGTGATAAGGTAAGTGGATATGGTGACTATTCAGTAACAGCACAGCTTGCAGACGACAATCATGTTGCAATGACAAGTACATTTGTAAAAGGTTCACCTTACATCTATACAGAATATGGCGATACAAAGTCAGTTTATATTTCATCATCAGCCATTACATCAATTTTTGACGGTAACGGAAATGAAATATTGGCAAAAAATCTAGATTCAATGAAAGCAGATCATATCGGTCTTGAAATTACAGACAGTGATAACAAGAGCAAAACAAAAACATCAAAAAGTTATTATTGTTTAACTGTTCCTGAAAATACAACATTTAAGAAAATCGGAAGTTATATTAGAGTAACATTCCCTGAAACTAACGGTTATATGTCTATTGGAACAATGAAAGATAAATCACAGATTGAAACATTCTATAGACATGGATATGCTTTTGTTACAGATACAAAAGTTACATACAGTTATGATGACAGTAAAGCAAAGGTAACTTCAACATATAAGACTACAACAAGTCTTAAGAGAAATGGATTTACAGATCAGACATTTATATGTATGCTTCCTCATCAGTGGAAAAATTCAACAGATGATAATAAGGCATTTGCAACATATTCATCTGTAAGAGGTGATTTAAAGACTATTGAAGGACTTTCATTTACAACAGTTTCAGAGTTTGCAGGACTTCTTCCAACATTTGCTCTTCCAACTAATGCAGAGTTTGATGGAGAGGCAGTTTTAGGTTACTTAAATGAATTGGAGGATGCAACAAAGAATTTAAATCCTGCAGGTGATGCATATTGGGAAGGCAAGAACCTTCATCCTTTGGGAATGGGAGTTCTTATGGCAGACCAGCTTGGAGAAACAGAACTTAGAGATACATTCTTAAAGAGAATGAAGAAGATTCTTGTTAACTGGTTTACTTATGAAGGAAAGGATGATATCAGTTATTTTATTTATAATAATAACTGGGGAACTCTTTACTATGAACAGAGCGAGTTTGGGGCAAATGCAGCAATTTGTGATCACCATTTTACATATGGTTACTTCATGTTTGCAGCAACAGTTTTAGCTACATATGATAATGAATTTTATAATGATTACAAAGGTATGATTGAAATGATGATTAGAGATTATGCCGGACCTTCTGACAATGATAGTGAATACTGTAGATTTAGAGCTTATGATATGTACGAAGGACATTCATGGGCAGGCGGATACGCAGACAATGATTCAGGTAACAATCAGGAATCAGCCAGTGAATCATTATTTAGCTGGGTAAGTATGTATCTTTGGGGAGTTCTTACAGAAAATGATGAATACAGAGATGCAGGAGTATTTGGATTTACAAATGAAATGGAAGCAGTGGAACAGTATTGGTTCGATTACGACAAAGACAACTGGATTAAAGAATGGCCATATAATGTAGTAGGTCAGGTCTACGGTGGAATTAACTTCTATGGAACATTCTTTGGTGGACAGCCATTATATGTTTATGGTATTCAGTGGCTTCCGATTTCAGAATATTTAACATATTACGGAATGAATCAGAGCAGATGTGCTGAAATATATCAGGGATTGTTAGATGATACAACAATAGCAATGGCTAAGGCAGTACAGGCAGCTAAGAACGAAGGAAAGAGTCAGGAAGAAATTGACAAGATGCTTAAAGAGTATCCACAGGCAGATACAGGTTGGCAACATATTACATGGCCATTCCTTTCACAGACTAATCCAAGTCTTGCAATGGAGAAATTCCTTGCAAACGATACAAAGGTTCAGAAAACAGATACAGCTAACACATATTGGTTTATTAACAGTATGAAACAGTTAGGCGTAAAAACAACTGACATTGTTGCAACAGGAGATTGCTCAGCAGCAGTATATTACAACAAGGATACAAGCAAATACACAGCAACAGTTTGGAATCCTACTAACGACACAAAGGTTGTAACATTTAAAACTAACGGTAACAAGATTGGCACAGCAACAATTGGTGCAAAGGCACTTGTAAACTTTGAAGTATATAAGAATAAGAGCTTTAACATAGTACAGGCTTCAACTCCTGAAATATCTGTTCCATCAGGAAAATATGATGATACACAGTATGTAACAATTTCATCAGAAACACCTGGAGTTACTATTTACTATACAACAGACGGAACAATGCCAACAACATCATCAAAGGTTTATGATGGAGTATTTGCAGTATCAAGTACAGCAACAGTTAAAGCTATCGCAGTAAAAGATGAATATATTACATCTGCAATGGCTTCAAGCACAATCACTGTGAATGGCACAGATGTTTCACTTAAAGACAATATTGCATTAGGCAAGAACGTTAAGGTTTCATCATCAGAAAATCCAAGTGTAGACGGAAGTAAGATAGTCGATAACGACGGAACAACAAGATGGTCTTCAGAATTTACAGATAATCAGTATTGTCAGATTGATTTAGGAAAGAATTACACAATTAATAAGGTTACATTTAACTGGGAAGCTTCATATGCTAAGGAATACAAGATTCAGGTTTCAAAAGATGGAAACAACTGGACAACAGTATATGAAAACAACAATGGCAAAGGTGGAGAAGAAAGCATTGTATTTGATGCAACTGAATGTAGATATGTAAAGATGCAAGGTGTAAAGAGAGCATTAGCATACGGATATTCATTGTGGGAAATGGGTGTGTATGAAGCTGCAAAAGTTGAAACACCAATATTTAGCATTCCATCAGGAACATACAGTAAGGCTTTGAATGTAAACATTAGCAGTAATACTAAGGGTGTGGAAATCAGATATACAACAGACGGTTCAACACCTAACGAAAAGTCAAACTTATACGTTCCAAGTATTAAGATAAGTAAGAATACAACATTAAAAGCGATTGCTTACAGAAAAGGAATGATTGATTCACCTGTGGCAACAGCAGAATACAAGATTGACGGTTCATCAACAGAACCTGAGCAGCCAACAACACCTGACACATCAGAAACAAAGATTATTTCTACAGGTTGTAAAATAGTAACATCAGGTTCAGAAAATGATGTATTTGGTGGCAAAAACGCAGTAGACGGAGATAAGGGAACACGTTGGTCATCTAATTTTGCAGACGATGCATGGATTTATGTAGACCTTGGAAAAAAATACTCAGTTAATAAAGTTGTTTTAACTTGGGAAGGTGCTTACGGAAAAGCATATAAGATTCAGACATCAACAGATGGAAAAACATGGAAGACAGTTAAAAACGTGACTAATGGAAAAGGTGGAGAAGAAACGGTAGCATTTAATTCTACAGATGCAAGATATGTAAGAATGCAGGGTGTAGAAAGAGCATTACCATATGGATATTCATTGTGGGAAATGGAAGTTTACGGTAAAGTTTCAGGCTCAACATCAGATGATTCAAATAATGAAGATTCATCAGTTCCATCAGGTACAAACGTTGCAAAATCAGCTAAGGCTACATCATCAGGAAATGAAGCTGATGCAATGGCAGCAAAATATGCAGTAGATGGGGACAACGGAACACGTTGGTCATCAAATTTTGTGGATGATGCATGGCTTTTAGTAGACTTAGGAAAGGCTTACACAATCAACAAGGTAGTACTTAACTGGGAAGGTGCTTACGGAAAGGCATACAAGATTCAGACATCAACAGATGGCAAAAACTGGACAACAGTTAAGAATGTAACAGATGGAAAAGGTGGAGAAGAAACTATAACATTTGACACTACAAAGGCAAGATATGTAAGAATGCAGGGCGTGGAAAGAGCACTTCCATATGGATATTCATTGTGGGAAATGAGTGTTTATACTAAATAAAATTTAAGTTAAAAAGGCACAGTTTACGGTAATTAGTAGGCTGTGTCTTTTTCTTCTTATAAACTAATTTGTACTAATTATTAAATTGCAAAAATTATTTTTAATATCAAAGAAAATTTCCCTAAATGCTTACTTTTATTGATTAATTAGCAATCAGATGTTATACTGTAAAAGTTAATATTGGGAAAAATATGCCTGTTGATTTGGGCTGTTTTAGATACAATCATATAGAAGAAATAACGAGAAAACATTAAATTTGAATTATTAGAGAAAGGGTAGACTAATATGAAAACAGCAGTAATGACTGATAGTAATAGTGGAATTACACCGGAAGAAGGAAAGAAAATTGGAATATATTCTCTTCCAATGCCGGTTATCATAGAGGGAGATGTTTTTTACGAAGGAAAGAACATTACACAGGAAGAATATTATGGTGCAATGACTTCAGGAAAGAATGTTACAACATCACAGCCATCACCCGGGGATGTAATGGATATGTGGGATGGCATTTTGAAGGAAGGCTATGAACAGGTTGTTTACATTCCAATGTCAAGCGCATTAAGTGCTTCATGTCACGCGGCAATTCAGCTTTCAGAAGAATATGACGGAAAGGTTCAGGTTGTTGATGACCACAGAATCTCAGTAACAATGAGAGAGTCAGTTCTTGAAGCAAAATGGATGGCTAATCAGGGAATGACAGCAGAAGAAATAAAAAAGAAACTTGAAGAAAATGCTTACAATTCAAGTATTTACATTGCTGTTGATACTTTAGAATACCTTAAAAAAGGAGGACGTGTTACAGCAGCAGGAGCAGCCATAGGAGCAGTTCTTAACATTAAGCCTGTACTTACAATTCAGGGTGAAAAGCTTGATGCATTCACTAAAGTTAGAGGAATGAAGAAAGCTGAACTTAAGATGTTAGAAGCTATTGAAGAAGACCTTAATACAAGATTTGCTGATGTAGATAGAAAACAGTTAAGACTTGGAGCAGCAGGAACATTCCAGAAACAGGAAGACGCAGACCAGTGGTACAAGATGGTAAAAGACACATTTGAAAACGAAATCGACGATATATATTATGATCCATTGTCATTTAGTATAGGATGTCACGTTGGACCTAATGCAATTGGTATTGGAATAAGTGTTGTTACAAGAGATGAAAAGTAAATATTAAAAAAAGAAGAATCCCTCGGAAAGTGTCAGCTTTCGGAGGGGTAATTTTTTTTAGAGGATTAAATACAAACATAATCCCCTTAGTTAGTTGAAATAAACTCCTAAAAATAGTATCATTAAGAGTAAGACTATTTTGTAAATTATAGAAGGCAGGTACGATTATGTATGCAGTTTTTGGATTAGGGAATCCTGATAAGGAATATGATAAAACAAGACACAATATTGGTTTTGATGTTATAGATGAGTTGGCAAGTCAGATGGGTGTTGAGGTGAAGACTAAGAGACACAAGGCTTTATGCGGTATTGGAAATATTGGTGGCGAGAAAGTGATTTTGGTGAAGCCACAGACTTATATGAATCTTAGCGGTGAGTCAGTGAGAGCAGTTATGGATTTCTATAAGCTTGATCCGGAGAATGACATTATTGTTATTTCTGACGATATTAATTTGGCTACGGGAAGAATTAGAATTAGAGCCCAGGGCAGCGCAGGCGGTCATAATGGTTTGAAGAGTATTATTAGTCACGCGGGAACTCAGAAGTTTAAGAGGGTGCGTGTGGGAGTAGGTGCAAATGAAGGAAATCTTGTAAATCATGTGCTTGGTAAGTTTAGCAAGGGCGAAAGAGTTTTGGCTGAGCAGGGTATAAAAGATGCAGCCGCAGCAGTTGAAGTTATGATTTTGGAAGATATAAACACAGCAATGAACAAATTTAATTAGAAGATATAAATATAGCAATGAATAAATTCAACTAGAATCTATCAAAATAGTGAAGTCCGGGAGTAGTAAATGAAAAGTTTTGATTATCCACTATTACAATTAAATGAGTTTGAGCAGGTTAAGGTCTGCTTGTCTGAACACAAATCCTGTCAGGTTACAGGGTGTGGGGAATCCCAGCTTGCTCATTTTATTAATGGATTGAGCAATGGCTACAAGCAGAAAGTCATTGTTACTTTTAGTGCAACAAAAGCAAGTCAGTTGTATCAGGATTTAAAGGGTTTTGCGGACGATGTTGTAATGTATCCTGCAAAGGATTTTATTTTCTTTAGTGCGGATGTACACGGAAATCTTATATTGCAACAACGACTTGAATTTATTCAAAAAATAGTTGAAGATAAGCCATTTACGGTAATTTTGACGCCGGATGCCTTTATGGACAAGATAATGCCAATTGAAAAAATCAAAAATAATTATCTTGAAATAGCAGAAGGCAGCATAATTCAGATGGATGCCTTAAAGAGCAAGCTTGTGCAGATGGGATACGAGCCGGTTGTTCAGATTGATGGACCGGGACAGTTTGCGGTGCGAGGAAGTATTGTTGATATTTACACGCTGACAGATGAGGTACCTTATCGAATTGATTTTTGGGACGATGAGGTTGACATAATAAAGAGTTTTGAGGTGGAAAGCCAGCGTTCAATTGAGAATCTTGAATCGGTAAAAATTTATCCTGCCAGCGAATATTCACTGACTAAGAAAGAAATTCAGGCGGGAATGGCGAAGATTCGACAGGATTTAGACCAAAATGTTGAAAAATTCAGAAAAGATTTTAAGACGGAAGAGGCTAACAGACTTAGAGTTACAGTTGAAGAGTTTCTTACAAATATGGATATTAACCCAAGTCAGGTAGCAGTAGATAGTTATGTAAACTATTTTTATGATAATTTGGTAAGTCTGCTTGACTATTTTGAAAATCCAATATTTTTTATTGATGAGCCAAAGAGGGTAACGGAGCAACTTAACGTGGTTGATGCGGAGTTTGGAGATAGTATGGCTAACCGCCTTCAGAAAGGCTACGTGCTTCCGGGGCAGACAGATGTAATTTGGGACAAAAATCAGATAATTGCTAAGATTGATAGTGGCGAAAAAGTCCTATTTACAGCAATTGCCCAGAAGATTCAGGGATTTAGCGTGGATGATTTTGTGGAAGTGGGATCAAGAAACGTAAGTCCATATAATGGCAAGTTTGAGATTCTTGTTCAGGATTTAAAAAAATATAAAGAGCAAAAATATGCGGTTCTTCTTGTAACCGGTTCAAAAATAAGAGGCCAGCGTTTGGCGGAGGATCTTAGAGAGTTTGAGATTAGCGCATTTTTCGAAGAAGACGGGGAACGTCAGGTTATGCCTGGTGAAGTTATGATTATAAAAGGTCAGCTTCGCAGTGGCTTTATGTACCCTATGATTAAGTTTGTGGCTATTTCAGACACGGATATTTTTGGAGAAAAGAAGAAAAGAAAACGTAGAAAGCATGGCTATTCAGGTACTAATATTTCAAGTTTTACCGACCTTAACATTGGTGATTATGTTGTCCACGAAAACCACGGACTTGGTGTTTATCGTGGAATAGAAAAAATAGAAGTAGACCATATTGTAAAGGACTACATTAAGATTGAATATGCCAAGGGCAGCAACCTTTATGTGTTAGCAACCCAGCTTGATATGATTCAAAAATATGCTGACAGCACGGCGAAACCGCCTAAACTTAACACATTAGGTGGCCAGGAATGGAAAAAAACAAAGACCAGGGTTAAGAAGGCTGTTGCGGATATTGCGAAGGAGCTTGTTCAGCTTTATGCAATAAGGGAGAACAGCAACGGATATCAGTTTTCTCCTGACACGGAATGGCAGAAGGAATTCGAGGAAATGTTTCCATTTGAGGAGACAGATGATCAGCTTAATGCCATATCTGAAGTAAAAAAAGACATGGAAAGCACGAAAATTATGGACAGACTGATTTGCGGAGACGTAGGTTTTGGCAAGACAGAAGTGGCAATTCGTGCGGCTTTTAAGGCAGTGCAGGATGACAAGCAGGTGGCTTATCTTGTTCCAACAACGGTTTTGGCCCAGCAGCACTACAAAACTTTTAAGCAGAGATTTAAGGATTTCCCTGTCAGAGTGGAAATGCTTTCAAGATTTAGAACAAAATCAAATATTGATAAAACAATAAAAGATTTGAATAAAGGTTATGTTGACGTTGTTATCGGAACTCATCGTATGCTTTCAAAAGATGTTAAATTTAAGGATTTGGGACTTTTGATTATTGATGAAGAGCAGAGATTTGGCGTAAAACATAAGGAACAGATTAAAGAATTGAAAAATAATGTTGACGTAATGACTCTTACAGCAACTCCGATTCCAAGAACTCTTCATATGAGCCTTATTGGAATAAGAGATATGTGCGTAATGGAAGAACCGCCTCAGGAACGTATGCCAATACAGACTTTTGTTATGGAATACAATGAGGAAATTGCAAGGGATGCCATAAACAGGGAGCTTGCAAGAGGCGGTCAGGTTTATTACGTGTACAACAGGGTTCAGGACATAGCTGAAATGGCAGGAAAAGTTCAGGCACTTGTGCCTGATGCCAGTGTTGCCTTCGCACACGGACAGATGAGTGAGCGACAGCTTGAAGAAATAATGTATGATTTTGTTAACGGGGACATTGATGTTCTTGTAACAACTACAATAATAGAAACAGGTCTTGACATACCAAATGCCAATACCATTATAATACACGATGCAGAAAAAATGGGCTTGTCTCAGCTTTATCAGCTTCGTGGCCGTGTAGGCCGTTCAAACCGTACATCGTACGCTTTTTTGATGTATAGCAGAAACAAGATGCTTACGGAAGTTGCGGAAAAGCGACTTGGGGCAATAAGGGATTTTACGGAACTTGGCAGTGGTGTAAAAATTGCAATGCGAGACCTTGAAATCCGTGGTACCGGAAATCTTCTTGGGGCTGCACAAAGCGGTCATATGGAGGATGTTGGTTACGACCTTTATTGCAAAATGCTTAACGATGCCATTAATACTTTAAAGGGCAACAAGCCAATGGATGATTTTGAAACAAAGGTAGACCTGACAGTGGATGCTTTTGTTCCACCTTCATATATTAAAAATGAAGCTCTTAAAATGGATATTTACAAGCGAATTGCAGGAATAGAGACAATGGAAGAATACGAGGATATGCAGGATGAACTTCTTGACCGTTTCGGTGACATACCGAATCAGGTTGAAAACCTTCTCCAGATTGTTTTGCTTAAAAATGCAGCACATCAGGCATATGTTACTGAAATTTCAGGTCATAAAAACAGAATCAAGCTTACAATGTGGAAAGACGCTGAGGTGGATGTGGAAAGAATACCAATTCTTGTACGCGAGTACAAAGGCAGACTTAAGTTTATGCCTAAAGACGAACCATATTTTATTTTTGAGCCAAAACCGGGCACAGGCACAGTAATAGAAAATGCAAGAAAACTGGTAGAATCACTGTCTACATTGAAGGATGAAGAATAGAATAAGGTATGTGAGCTACGACTAAAGCAGTTGAAATATATTGTGAAAATATACAACTGTAGAGTCAGTCACATATGCTGTGATTAAAATAGTTGAAAAGATAAGGTAAAGTAAAGGGAATAGATTGTATATAGTGGCAAGTCAGGGGAGGTGATTGTCTTTGAGAAGAAAGTTAATATGTATTTTGGCAGGACTTACAGTTGCGGTGGGACTTGTAGGTTGTGGTCAGAAAAAAGCAGTGGAGGAAACCACGGTGGCTACAAGTGAAACAGGTTCCGAGAGTTCAACAGTTTTAAAGGGAACAGCTTCGAAAAACTCAACTAGTTCTGACGGGGCAGACACTACTCTTACCATTACTGCAGGCGGTAGTCAGGTTATGCTTGACGAGGTAAGGTATTATGCGTATACAGCCCAGGCGACTTACGAAACTTATTATCTTACAAAGGGCAAGGAAATAGACTGGGACTCAAAAATGGATGGCGATGTGACTTGGGAACAGGGTGTCAAAAGCCTTGTGCTTGACGATATTTGCAAGAGGGAATGGCTTAATGAAATTTCATCACAATATGATATTAAGCTTACAAAGAAAGAAAAGTCATCTGTTAAAACAAAGGCTTTAGAGTATTTTAAGAACACCAATGTTAAGCTTGCAAAGAAAATAAATATTAGTGAAGGCCGTTTGATTAAGGTTTTTGAAAAGGCAGAAATTGCTGATAAAACTGAGAAAAAGATGGAAAAAGATGGAAGTTCCACGAAGGAAATGTATATAAAATGGAAAAAGGGAAATAATGTTACGGCAGAATCACAATGGAATAACATTAATTTCAAGGAAGCGATATTTACATTGGAGGATGTTAAATGAGAAAGACAGGAAGATGCATATTAAGCGCAGTTATTGCAGTGCTTCTTATGATTGGAGCAATTGATTATGCATTTGTAATAGGAAAGGCGAAGCCGGTAGGCGATTTAAAGACAAGCCAGAGTGAAGTTATTGTTAAAGATTTTATCCACGATAACTATGAGATTAGCGAAAAAAATCCATGGACTGATTATGGACTTCATCCAATCGAATACACGGAATCAGCAGGAAAGAGCGGTTTTGACCAGGCTATAAGTGCCAAGGCAGCTATTCTTGTGAATGTTAATTCAAAAGAGATTTATTATGAAAAAAACAGCGATGCCAAGATGTATCCGGCAAGCACAACTAAGCTTATGACAGCTTTGACTGTTTTGCAGAATATGAAAACTACTGATATAGTAACAATCGGCAGTGAAATTAATATGATTGCAGCAGATTCAAGTAAGGCAGGTTTTAGTCAGGGACAGGTTGTAACAGTTCAGGAGTTGCTTGAAGGCTTGCTTATTTCATCAGGAAATGACGCAGCCTATGTTTTGGCAAAAGCAGCAGGCGAAGCAATTCTTAAAGACAATATTGCTAATGAAGGAAAAACTTTTACAGCAGCACAGTGTGTTGAGCGTTTTGTTTATGAGATGAATAAGAATGTCCGTGACATGGAACTTGAAAATACACATTTTATGTCACCGGATGGCTATGATGCGGCAGACCAGTACACATCAGCTAGCGACTTGTCTAAGATTGCAATTGAAGCATACAACAACGAAACAATTCGTAAGATTTGCGGAACACAGTCTGAAAAGTCCGGCACATTAAACAAGACTTGGGTATCAACAAATGCCCTACTGGACAAGTCAGGACAGTTCTACTACCAGTACTGTGTCGGCATGAAAACAGGAAGTACAGGCCTTGCAGGCAAGTGCCTTGTGTCAGTGGCAAAGAATGGCGATACGGAATGCATAAGCGTAGTCTTAAATGACAGCACAGATGAACAGCGTTGGACAGACGCAAAGAAATTGTTGCAGTTTGGCGTGGAGTAAAGCTTAATATAGAAAAATAGATTGATTCACCCCCGTAGGAAATTGGCAGGAGCCAATTCCTACGGGGGTTTTTGTAGTGGTGTGAGTCTATGAATAAACAGAGCAAAAAGGTGTCCGTACCTCAAAAAGAGGAAGAATTGAAATGTCGGGGTACGTTTCTCATAAACACAAACTATGCGTGATTCCAAATTCCACTAATAAGTAGAAATTTGCCACAAAAGAAAAACGCTCGCTAGGAAACCTAGCGAGCACCTTTGGTATATGGGGCTTCTACAAAAAAATGGGGGGATAAGTCGAAGCCCTCTATGTCACATTATATTACCTTTTGTTGTATTCTGCAACCTTTTTATTAATTTTTTCTATAGGATTTAATAAATCACTTATAGAAGCGTCATGATTTAGTCTGTCAATGAATGTTGCAGTGAACTTTGTAATGTCTACATTGATGTACCATTCTCTCTTAAGAAGCTCTGGAGACTGGTAAATTGAGTTAGTTGTCATGATTCTGTAGATAAGTCCCTGTTCGTAAGCTTCATCAAATCTTTCAAGACCGTTAGTAAAGAGACCAAATGTAGAAGCAACAAATACTCTGTTAGCTTTTCTCTTCTTAAGCTGCTTAGCAACATCAAGCATGCTATCACCTGAAGAAATCATATCATCAATAATAAGAACGTCCTTACCTTCAACTGAATCACCAAGGTATTCATGAGCCACAATAGGATTACGTCCGTCTACGATAGTAGTAAAATCACGACGTTTGTAGAACATACCTACATTAATTCCAAGAACGTTAGCGTAGTAGACAACTCTACCCATAGCACCTTCGTCAGGGCTGATAACCATAAGATGATCAGCATCAAGCTTAATGTCATCAACATTTCTAAGAAGATTTTTTATAAACTGGTATGTTGGCATAATTGATTCAAAACCACTAATAGGAATAGCATTGTTTACACGAGGATCGTGAGCGTCAAAAGTAAGAATATTGTCTACGCCCATGTTTACTAATTCCTGAAGCATTACTGCACAGTCCATAGATTCTCTGGATGTACGTCTGTGCTGTCTTCCTTCATAAAGGAAAGGCATAATAACTGTAATTTTTCTAGCTTTACCTGCAGCAGCAGCGATAACTCTCTTAATGTCAGCAAAGTGATCATCAGGAGACATATGATTCTTGCAACCGCAAACAGTATATTCAATGCTGTAGTTAGTAACATCATCGATAATGTAAAGGTCTGTACCACGAACAGATTCGCCTAAAGTACATTTAGCTTCACCTGTACCAAATCTTGGTGTTTTTACATCAAGAAGGTAAGAATCTTTAGTATAACCCTTGAAAGTAATAGGTGATTCTTTAGCTTCAATTCTCTGGCTTCTCCAATCAGCAATATAAGCGTCAACTGCTTCGCCTAACTGCTTACTTCCTGATAATGCAACAATTGCAAGTGGTCCTACAGGAATAGATTCAACATATTTTTTGATAGACATTTCAAAATTTCCTCCGTGTGTTAAATAGTAAATTTCTTTTTTATTCTTATATCATCACCAAAAATCTTTAAAGGAGTGTAATTACCCGCTGTACGTGAAAAAATACGCTCTTCATATTTCTGCTGTAATTCCTGTAAAGAAAAATTAGTAGAAATAATAGTAGATTTCTGATGTATAAGTCTCTCATTAAGACAATCAAATAGGGATGATTCAGTAAAGGAGTTAGACATCTCCGTGCCCAAATCATCAATAATAAGTAAATCACAACGAAGCAACTCGTCAAAACTAATCTGACGGTAAATAGTGGTGTTGCTACGTTTAAAGGAATAATCTGCCAACAAATCGAAAAGTTGTACTGCTGAAAGATAAATAACAGAGTAGGATTTTTCGATTAATTCCTTTGCAATGCAGTTAATGAGAAAAGTTTTCCCTGTACCTGCCCTGCCATAGAATAACAGATTATCAAAGGTTTTGTCAAAGTTATTTATAAAATAATGACAATGGTCCACAACAGCGTCAATATTTTCTGCTGCGGAAATCCCTGTATCGGGATCAATGTAGTCATCAGAATACAAATCATATTCAAAAGTATCAAAGTTCTCGCGTTCAAGAATCTCCTTAAGCTCAGAACGGGAATAAAGCAGTCTGACAACCTCTGCCTTAAGGCATTCACAAGGTTTTCCGTCAATAAAACCTGTATCTTTACATTTAGGGCATGTAAAAATCTCATCCAGGTAATCGGCGGAATAACCTCCGGCTAAAAGAGCTGCTTTCTTTTGTTCACTTATAAGGGCAATGTCCTCACGAAGTGTGTCCTTAGCAGAAGAATTGCCTGAAAGAGAAAGTCTAAGGGCACGTCCTGCAAGAACACCAATCTGCCCGTCTAAATCCTTAATAAGAGGAATTTTTTCGTAGACTTCTTCAATACGTCTGTTTAATTTAATTTTATTATTTAATTGACGGTCATTGTAACTGTTTGCAATAACGTCAAATTGATCTCTGGTTAAAGCCATATTAAAT
>ERZ780167.1580-NODE-1580-length-19505-cov-3.812237_pt1 | contig 19505 bp, 12 predicted proteins | sample MGYA00510982_ERZ780167 | MGnify/ENA primary metagenome ERZ780167 (study PRJEB29588, sample SAMEA2146107) | human gut metagenome | biome: human gut; feature: human-associated habitat; material: faeces | place: Denmark | collected 2008/2010 ... | reverse complement strand
ATGGTAGGAGGTGCATGCCTACACTATTGCTGAATAGTTACATCGGTGGATTAAAGACGTTTGTTCAATTACCTAAAAAATTCTGGCGCAGATTTGGCGCACCCTTAAACGAAAAATCAGCGCAACTTGTTGTTTTACAACTCGTTACGCTGATTTTGGCGGAGAGAGAGGGATTCGAACCCCCGGTACCTCTCGGTACGCCGGTTTTCAAGACCGGTGTAATCGACCACTCTACCATCTCTCCTAGGGGTTGGAAGCGTGTTGGCAAGTACCGTTTGGTAAATGCGGGTGCAAAGGTAGTGGATTTATGCGAGACTACCAAATTTTGCGGCCTGTTTTTTTTGCTCTGCCCCACTTTTGTTGGCAAAAGGGTGGGGAAGGGGTGGGGAAGCACTGCTGAAGACAGGCGGATGTCCTAATGTCGCACAGGGAAATGTGTGAGGCTATCCTTGGCCTATCAGCGTGTCGCCAGCGTCTTAACAAACGATTCGGCGCGGTCCAGGGTGTCGAGTTTTCCGACATCGAGGAGCTGGAGGTCGTCGGCAAGCTGGCCTCGGATATCAAGCCGGTCGCAGTTTTGCAGATAGAAGTCCATGATCGGGAAGCGGTCGGGATAGGGACGCATGGCTTCGAGGAGACGAGGCGACACGACATGGATGCCACTGAAGGCCCATCGCTGGTAGTCGGTCACACACAGATCTGCATGGGGCGACCGTACCTCCCCAGTCTCCACATTGGTCCATCCCACGAGGCGCTTCCCCTCGCCGAAGAGCAGGTAGCGCTTGGTGACGCGGTCGCTGACCAGCAAGGCTGCGTCTGCCACCGCACTGTCGTAGAGCCGGGAGAGATTGGCGTTGCTCAAGATATCGACGTTGTGGATCAGCACAGGGCTGTCGGTCTCAAACCAATGGGCAGCATGACGAATGCCGCCACCTGTGTCGAGGAGTTTGGAGGTCTCATCAGAGATATGTATCTCCACCCCGAAGTCGTGGGTGTAGAGATAGTCGATGATCTGGTCGGCGAAGTGGTGCACATTGACCACGATGCGGGTAAAGCCCTCCGCCTTCAGTTTTCTGATGACGTGAGCCAGCAGCGGTTCCCCCGCCACGGGCACCAGTGCCTTGGGCATTCGGTCGGTGAGCGGCTTCAGGCGGGTGCCCAGCCCTGCCGCGAATATCATTGCCTGTTTTGTCATGTAGCCTTGTCGTTGTGAGAGAAAATCGAGGACGGGTAGTCAGGAGAAGTCCCTTATTCCGCCCCCTTCGCTGTGTCCTTTGCCTCCATCACGCGTTGTATGTGCTGTTCGCGATGCGTCACCCGCACCTCGATACCATACTTCTCGTGGATATGCTCCGCCAGGTGTTGCGCACTATACACGCTGCGGTGCTGTCCGCCCGTGCATCCGAAGCAGAACATCAGGGAAGTGAAGCCCCGCTGCATATATCGCTCCACATGATGGTCGGCCAGTTGATAGACTGGTCTGAGGAAATCGAGGATCTCGCCGTCGTCCTCCAGAAATCGGATCACCGGCTCGTCCAGTCCCGTCAGTTTCTTGTACGGCTCATAGCGTCCCGGGTTGTGCGTGCTTCGGCAGTCGAAGACATAGCCTCCGCCGTTGCCCGACTCGTCCTCGGGGATGCCGTTGCGGTAGGAGAAGCTATATACACGGACCACCAGCGGGCCCTTGCCGTCGTATTTCGAGAATGTGGCGGGACCATCCAGCGGGTTGGCCTTGAAGACGTCGTCCGCCGTGGTGCGGAAGCCATCGGCCCGGTTCTTCGCTGGTTCCTCGATGCGCGTAAACTGTGGCAGTTCCACCAGGCGCTGCAGGACCGACATCAGGTAGGGATAGGGGAAGGTGCTACGGTCGAGGGCGAGCAAGTCGCGCAGGTTCTGGATAGCCCCCGGTATGGAGTCGATGAAGTGGCGCTTGTGCTCGAAGTAGCCCCGGAAACCATACGCCCCCAGCACCTGCAGCGTGCGGAAGAGCACGAAGAGCGCCAACCGGTGGGCAAAGTGGCGCGAGGAAGGCACCTCGGTGTATTGCTTGAGACTTTGGTAGTATTCGAAGATCAGTTCGCGGCGCAGTTTGAAGGAATACTTCGCGCTCGCCTGCCATAGAAACGAGGCCAAGTCGTAGTAGAAAGGTCCCTTTCTGCCCCCTTGGAAGTCGATGAAGAAGGGATTGCCCTCGTCATCGAGCATCACGTTGCGTGCCTGGAAGTCGCGGTAGAGAAAAGCCTCCATCGGCTCTGCCGTCAGGTCTTTGGCAAACATCCGGAAGTTGGCCTCCAGTTTCATCTCGTGGAAGTCGATCTCCGTAGCCTTGAGGAAACAGTACTTAAAGTAGTTCAAGTCGAAGAGCACGCTGTCCTGGTCAAACTCCGGCTGCGGATAACATTGGGAGAAGTCCAGTCCCCGCGCCCCCCTGATCTGTATGTTGGGCAGCTCGCGTATCGTTCGTCTCAGCAGGTCCACCTCCTTGAGGTTGTAGCGTCCGCCTGCCTCCCGTCCGCCCTGTATGGCGTCGAAGAGCGAGACGTGGCCCAGGTCGGTCTGCAGGTAGCGCATCTCGTCGTCGCTTGCGGCCAGTATCTCCGGCACGGGTAGCTGTCGCTGGCCGAAATGCTTTGCCAGGCAGATGAAGGCATGGTTCTCCTCGCGGCTCGTGCCCACCACCCCGATGACCGAGTGGTGCGCCTCGTCCGTCAGTCGGTAGTAGATGCGGTTGCTCCCCGCACCCTTCACCTTCTCTATCGTGGCAGGCTTGCCGCCCGCCCATTGCTCATAAAGTCTGATGAGTTGTTCCATGATTCGGTGGATTATTGTTTCTCTTCGTCCGTCTCCTCGTCCTTCAGTCCCTTCATGATCTCCTCCGCCTGTTTGCGTCCCCGTCTCCGATGGTCGTAGTCGAGGAGCAAGCCGTCGATGAGGAGGAGCAGCATCAAGATGCCCGCCGTCATGAAGAAGTTGCGCGTGATATAATAGGTGCAGCCGATGACGATGAAGAAAGCGGCGAATTGCTTCCAGTTGATTTTTATTTTCATGTCTGCAAAGGTAGTGGTTTCGCCCCGTACCACCAAAAAAATCATGGATTTTGGTGGTCAGAGCCTCCTCTATTTCTTCCTTGGTCCTGCTTCCGCCGGGGCGCTGCCATTACGACCAGGTGGAGTCAGGACCGTCCTCGTTCGTTTCCTCGTAAACATCCACCGAGTCGCTGTCCATCGTGTCGGCAGCCTGTGGGTCTGGTTCCGGATCAGGCAGGACGACTGGTTCTTGTTCGGTGTAGCGGATGGTGGAGAAATAAGGTATCACCACCCGTTCGGCATAGTTTTGCTCCCGGTCCCTCTTCCCTGGTATGATGATGACGGGCATGCCTGGCGTCACCAGGTCTTTGAGTGTGGTGATGTCGTCGTTGGTCAACCTGATGCAGCCATGGCTGACGCGCCCTCCCACCGACCAGGGCGCACAGGTGCCGTGAATGCCAATCTGTGACGTCCCTGGTACGCGCAGTCGGATAAACCACGGTCCGAACATCCCTTTCTTCTTCGAAGTCTTCCCCTCGTCGTCGGTGTAGAGCCAGTCGGTACTGTTATATACATTCTCCACGGTGAAGAATCCTTCGGGCGTGCGGTTGTCCCCCTTCTTGTGCTTGGTGCCAAACTTTCTGGAGCAGCCCATGGCAAAGCGCCGCACCACGCCTCCTTCCTTGTCGTAGAGGATCAGTTTCATCCTGCTTTTGTCGATCACGATGAAGCCATGACACATCTGGCGCTGCAGGCGCTCGTAGTATTCCGGCGCATTGTTCTCCATCTCCTTGAGCACGTTGAAGTCCTCGTCCATCTTGCCCTTCAGTGTCTTCAGGGAGTCGGTCTTGGATGCTGGCGCCACATAGGCCGAAGCCGTGTCGGCCGGGAAAACCACCTTGGGTTCTTCCGGTGCCGATTCCTCCGTGCTCCGGTTGTTTTGGCAGCCATAGAGACAAAGTCCGGCTGCGGTCAGTATCGTGAAAGCTAATTCCCTGCTCATAGAGGATTGTTCAGTAGATGAGTGGTTTTGATGATTTGATGAATTATTGTGGGTAGATCTCGATGTGGCTGCTTCCCGTGTTGCCGTTCTTGACGATGCGTATCTGGGTGGTGATGCGCTCCGACATGGTGTCGGTATGGCTGATGACGCCCACCTTCTTGCCCTGCGACGACTGGAGCATTGCCAAGGCATCGATGACCGTGGAGAGCGTGTCGGGGTCGAGCGTGCCGAAACCCTCGTCGATGAAGAGGTTCTCGAAAGACAGGTTGCGCGACGACAGGGCCGATAGCCCGAGGGCCAGTCCGAGCGAGACGATGAAGGTCTCGCCGCCCGACAGCGAGGTGGTGTCGCGGACGTCATCCGCACGGTCATGGTCTATGACGCGGATGCCCAGCGAGTTTCTCACCTGCATCAGTTCGTAGCGCGAGTTAAACTTCCGTATCTCCACGTTGGCGTGCTCGATGAGGAAACGGAGCGTATAGCACTGTGCAATCTTGCGGAGCGTCCTGCCCTCGCTTCCGATGGCGTCGGCGATCTGCTCCCATTCCACTTTCAGTTGCTCTGCCTCCTGTCTTTTCTCGAAGAGCGCTCCCATCCGCTGCTTGGCCGTCTCGTGGCGCTGCATCCGCGCCTTCGCGTCCGTCAGTTCGGTGGACGACAATCCCTCCAGTTCGGCCTTGCGGGCCAGGAGCACCTCCTTGTCGCGGTCGGGCCGCTTTTGCTGGTGCTCGATGTTCGTGCGCCGTTCGTTCTGCAGCGTCGTCTCCGTCTTGGTGAGGTCCTCCGTCAACCGCTGTAGCCGTTCGCGTATCTCCTCCCAGGGGTCGGTGGCAGCATAGAGCCGGGCGATGTCGTCGAGGGAGAGCAGGGTGGGGTGGCTACTGTCTTCGTTGTATGCTGCGATCCAGTCCGCCAACTGCTTCCGAGAGTGGTCATGCTGCTTCTGCTCGTTGTCCATCTCCTTCGCCATGGTCTCCAGTCTGCCCGCTAAGCCCGTGATGGCTTCCCTTATCTTGCCGATGACCTCCCCCTGCTTCACTACAGCCTCGTCGGCCTCCGCCTTTGCTTTGGTCAGTCGCTGCTCCAAAGCGTTCGGGTCCATCTCCCCAATCTCCGCCTTGATAGCCGCCTCCTTCTCTCGCACCTCTGCCACGGCCTTCTCCCAGGCCGCAGTAGCCTGCTGGAGCGCTTGACGCTTCTCCTCCTGCTGCTTGACGAGGTTGTCGGTCTTGCCCCGCTCTGTCAGTAGTGAGGCCTGCGCCTCGGCACACAGGTTCTCGGCTTTTTTCACCTGCTGGTCAGCCTGCTGCTGATATTTTCCCTGTGCCTCCGTCGCCTGATCCTTCGCCTGGCGCAACCGGTCAATCTCCTTGACCAGTGTGTTGTAGTCCGCCAAGGCCTTCGAAGCCTTGACCACCGCTTCCGCCACGGCCTCCTGCATCGAAAGCAACTCCTCGACGTCCTCGCTCCACCCGGTAGTCCCTTGCGTGGGCAGTTCGCCCCACTCCTTCTCCAACCGTCCTTGCTCGTCGGTCAGTAGGCGTGCGTTGTCCGTGAGACTCTTCAGTCTGCCCTCGTTCAGGCCCTTCTCCCGGTTCAGTTTTTCCTTCTCCGTCCTTTGCGTCTCGAGCGTGCGCTGTTTGTCCTCGATCAACTGCGTAAACTCGTTCACCACCGAGGCGAAGACCTGCTGGTCGTGGTAGGGATGGTGCGTCGAACCACAGAGCGGACAGGCCGCACCCTCCTCCAGTCCGGCACGGTGCGCCTCCCAATGGTCGCTGGTCATCAGCGTATGTGTCTTGCGAAGCGTCTCCAGCTCCTCGCTCAGCTTCTCGATGGTCAGTTGCGCGATCGATGCCTCGATGGCCTTGTTGCGATCAGTCAGCGTAGCGATGGTCTCTGCCCCCTTGTCCAGTGCCTGCTGATTGGTCGTCATCGCCCGTCGGATGCGGATGGCCTCCTTCAAGTTGTGCTGTCGATGCTCCGCCTTGCTCTTGGCCTCCTGCAGCGCCAGCGCGTCCATGCCGTCGGCTTTTCCCCGCTCTTTCTCATAGGCTGCTGTCGCCGTCTCGACCGCCGCTGCCAGTTGTCCGCTTCGGGCCTCTACCTCCTTTCGCAGCACGGTCAGCGACTCCTCCGCCTTTTTCTGTTTCCGTTCCGCCTTGACGATGGCAGCAGCATTGTCCGCCACCTGCTGGTCCGCCTTTTGGATCGCCTTCTCCGCCACGGCCTGCGCCTCCTGCTTCTCCTTGACGCTCAGGGAAGCGGCCGCCAGTTCGCCCTTGATAATGCGGGCCCGGTCGATGTGCGGTTTCATCTGTTCCACTTCCTTCCCAGCATCGGCAGCCATCTGCGTCAACTCAGTCTGCCTGCGGTTCTCCGCCTCCAGCAGCTGTTCCTTCTCGGTCCGCTGCTTGGTGATCCTTTCGAGTTCAGTGCCCATTCTGGCCCTGTTGCGCTCCGCCGTGCGCATCGCCTTGTAGAGATCCACGGCCGGCAGCGTAGCGTCGTGCAACCGAAGCCGATCCACATCCCCCTTGATGGCGTCGAGGCGTTGGCGCGCACCAAGAAACGCCTCCTCGTAGCGCGCGATGTTCCGTCGCTGCTGATCGTCGGCCACATACCAAGCCAAAGCCTCCGTCACAGCACTCAGTTCGGCCTTGGCCTTTCGGTCCTCCTCTTCCAGTTGCTTGATGCGGTCGGCGAGTAGCTGGAGTTCCTCCTCACTGTCGATGAGGTCTTTCTCGAAGGCTGCGAAATCCGCCGTCACCGCTTGGTAAGCCTGCTGGGCGAGGTCCCGCTGCTGCTTGATACCCGCCGCGATCAGGGCATACTGCTCCTCACAGCCGATGAGCTTCTCCAGCAGTTCGTAGCGCTCGTTCTCCTTGGCCGTGAGGAAGTTGGCAAACGATCCCTGCGCTATGAGAACCGTGCGTAGAAACTGGTCGTAGTCGAGGCCGATAAGCTCAGGGAGCGTACTCCAGTCGGCTTCCTCCTCCGTGGGCCGTCCTTCCTTGCTGCCCAGCAGATAGAGCGCCGTTCTCACGTTCTCGTATTTCACTCGTTGAAACCGCACATACCACTCGGCCCGATACACCAGGCCGTTGTTGGCCCGAAACGTCAGTTTGCTGTAGCCCTCCTTCCGTCCTCGCGTCAGGATGTTGCGCGAGTCGGTAGGCGCCAGTCGGTTGCGCTCCCCCTCCTCCGGCGTTCCATAGATCTCGATGTTCTGGTTGCGGTCGCCCTTCTTGCGCGGATAGCGAGGCGCCCGGTTGTAGAGCGCCAGGCAGATGGCGTCGAGAATCGTCGATTTGCCACTGCCCGTGGGCCCCACAATACTGAAAATATTGCTCTCGCCTAGAGCTCCCGATGTGAAATGGATCGTCTCTCCCTCCTCCCGGTCGAGGGAGGCCAGGTTGAGTATCTCTAACTTGATAAACTTCATGCTTTCTCCTGATCTGTATGGATGGTTTCTATCAGATGGCGGAGCATCTGCTCCTGGTGTGCCGTCATCTCGGCGTTGTGCTTGATGGCGAACGTCTCCTTCAGCGTCTCCAGCGGGTCGCGGTTGAGGATGTCGTCGATGCTGTGTATCTCCTCTTGCCCCGTCATGGTTGTCAGGTCGATGTCGTCGATGACCCGCTGCGTCTTGCAGAGCACGGCGTTCTTTGTCTCTACGAGCGCGTGGAGCGCCTTGATCTCGTCGTTGCTTGCCTTCTCCGTCTTCACCTTGAGCACAAGATAGACAAAGTCGTCGCCCAGCAGCCCATCCACCCTGTCGGGCAGTGTTGTCTTGATGATCTTCTGCAGTTTCTTCGGCGACATCGCCTCGTCTGTCTCCGGCAGGATGCGCAGCGGGTGTTGGGGCTCATACTCCAGGAAGTCCACTCGCCACCTGCCGTCCGCCTCTGTCGTGACCAGATCGACCCCGTGGCGGTAGTCCTTCTCGGCAAAGGACATGGGCAGGACGCTCCCTGTGTAGCGTGCCCAGCGGGTGTTCCAGATATGCTGCCGCTTGTGGATATGACCACAGGTCAGGTAGTCGGGGTGGTTCTCCCAGTCCCCCATCTCCACCTCCTCCTGTCCGCCGATGATGATGCGCTCGCTGGCATCCCGCTCGGCGATGTCGGCCCCCTTGGCATACATGTGAGCCATCATGACGATTGGCGTGTCAGGATATAGCTCCCTCGCACGGTCCGTCAGTTGGCGCAAGAGGTCCGTGACGCCCTGCGAATAACAACTGTTCTGCACGACGTCGCTCCGGAGGAAGGGCACGGCGAGCACCACCACCCGGTCGCCCGTCCGCCCCGTGAGCGGTATCATCAGGTCCTCATAGTCGATCACCCATCGTCCTCCCTCCTCCTGTTGCTGCCAGGTGCGGTGCACATGGCCCCTCACCTCCACCCTCTGTCGGGTCAGCAGCGCACGGGGCGCCTCCAGCCTGCTGGCCGAGTCGTGGTTGCCGGCAGTGATGATGATGTGGAGGTCTGGACAAGCCTGCGTGGCCTCGTCCAGAAACTCGTAGTAGGCCGACTGTGCCGCTGCCGATGGGTTGCCATTGTCAAAGACGTCGCCCGCCACAAGGAGAGCGTCGGGCTGCTGCGCTCGCAGTTGCGAGAGCAGCCATTGCAGAAAGTGGCGATGTTCGGGCAATCGGTCGCTGCCATGAAAGAGGTTGCCGATGTGCCAGTCGCTGGTGGTGATGAGTTTCATTCTTTTCTTGTTCTTGCGTAAAAGATGAGTATGATGTTATAGGCCGAACAGCGCTTCGCAATCGGTGATGAAGTGAAGGTAGGTGTCCTTCATCTTCTCTATCTTCTTGTCATATTCGGTCTGGCTCTTTGCCCATTCGAGCGGCGGATACCAGAGCACGTCGTCGCGCTTCTTGGCCAGTTTCAGCGTGCATCCCTTGAAGTAGTCAGCTGCAATGCCCAGGTCGTGGGCGCCACCGCTGAGCGAGGGGAATTTGCTGGCGGTGTGTCTGGCAATCGACGGATCCTGTCCCGGCACCCATCCCTTGCTGCGGGAGAATACCTCCAGGTTGCCCAGCGTACATTCGCCCGTCTTCTCGTTGACGTTGGTCATCTCGATGCGGTAGCGGCGCGGGACGATGCTTCCCGACTCAAAGCCGTCCATCCTCACCAGCAGGTTGAACCACAGGTTGGCCAGCAGGTCGTTTGTCGTGACGCGCAGGTCGTGGTACATGACGGATCCGCCATCGGCCACGAGATATTGCTTGCCGCCCTCGTGCTGGAAACCGATGATCTTCATCGGCGGGAAGAAGCCGTTCACCGACACTCCCTTGCCGTTGTATCTCATTTTCGGGTCCAGCATCAGGGTGAGGTAGCCGTAGGTCTTGTCGCCAAACGGGCAACTGATGTCCTTGTCCTTGCTCATCGTGGCATAGAGCGTCACATAGACCGGCGCGTCGTCCAGTTCCATGATCTTCACTTTGCCCTCGTAGGTGTTGGTCCGGTCGATCGGTTCAAAGACGGGACGCTGGAGGAAATACACGGTGGCCGTCACGTCGTCCGTGACCATAAACGGCTCTTCGCCCACCTCCTGTTTTTCCACGTTGATGCTCGATGCCACCCAGCCCTCGTTGGCAGCCGGTTTGATGGAGACCTTGTCACCATACTTGATGGGCGACTTGCCCACAACGCTGGCCGTGCCTCCTTCCTTCGGACTGCAGATGATGTTCACCTTGTAGGTCGCGTCTGTCACCTGCGTGGGTCCCTTGGGCTTATCGGTGATAGGCGGATCTTTTACTATTATCGTCGTGTCGTTGAAGTTGGGAGCCTTGATGAATCCTGTCAAATCCTTGGCGGAGAAAGTTTCTGCTGAAAAAAGCCAGGCGATCTCGCCTGTATATTTGATCAGCGCCAGGTATCGCTTGTCGCCGACATTGATGTTGTTTGCCACGATATAGCCATCCTTGCTCGGCTGGCTGAATCCTCTGATGTAGTCGGAAGACCATGGGGAACTCATCTCTTTGAGTACCAGTCGTCCCCTGCTGTCTATCACGACCGATCCCGAATGGATGGTATGGAGTCCGAAAGGCTCGAAGGGCTTCGTCACCCACAGTTCGTCGGCATAGATATCGTGTCCGCAACTGGCGTAGGTGGGGTAGCTGTCCATCACCGTGAAGTCGTCATCGACGAGCAAGATGCGGTCCCAGGTGTCTTTGACGCCGCGCACCAGGGCATGGCCTTCGTAGAAGGAGGTTCCGCCGTGGGATATCGCCAGTGCGTTGCCCTTGAGGTCGTAGTAGGTCGTCGTCGGTTCCGACTCGTTGGAGTAGAGGTAGTACTTGCCGTCGCAAACATCACCGATCATATACGTCCTGCTGAGCGACGTCATAGCAGAGAAGCTCGGTACCGTCTGCACCACCTTGCCCGTCTTGTCGATGAGGGTGGCGGTGTGGGTGCCGTCACTGGTGTTTCTCTTGAACGTCCAGGCATAGCCCTCGCTGAAGTCGCGCACCTTGTCCCATTGCGGCTGCAGCACCACCTGACACTTCTCGTCCATGTATCCCCACTTGTGGTCCTTCGTCTCAAAGGCGCGCAGTCCACATCTCAGGGCTCGCGTCTTTTCGCCGTCATAGCCGAAATAGAGGTTGCTGGGCGAAGGCATCTTTTCACCCCGCGTGTTGATGAAGAAATTGCCCATCTCGGTGTAGCCCTGCTTCTTGGTCACGGCAGCCAGTCCATCGACAAACCTTGACTGGGGCTCCCATGACGGGTCGAGGTTGCGCACCGCTCCGTTCTTGTAGAGGATGGAGTAGTACTCCTTGCCGAGACTGTTTTTCTTTGCCGACTTCACCAGCAAGGCTCCGTTGTCAAAGCACATCGGGTGGGTGTCGTACAGTCCGAGGGGCTTCCAGTTCGGACCAAACAGATACGCTCCATCTACCGACCACACCGTGAGGAGGTTGTTGTCCATGACGCAGAATGCGCCCTCGCAGACGTTGTACAGCGTGTTGGTACTGATGTCGGAGATCACCATGTAGTGGGTGTCATTCGTGAGGTAGGGCGTGAAGAATACGCGTTCTCCCTCGGGCTCATCCTGCTCCTGCTGCGTCTCGATGATCTCGTTGACATACTCCGTGAAGGTTTTGGGATTTTGTGCCCAGGCGCTTGTCGGCTTTGCCACGAGGGCTATGACCGCCACAGCCGCAAGCCATATTGCGGAAGTCGTGGATTTGTGCATCGTTTGTTTCATCATTATTCTGTCTTTTATAGGTTTCTGTCTTGGAAGGTTCATTAGTGGGGTAGGCGGATGGGTGTCGTCGAGTACGATCCGTCCGCTCCTCTGCTGCAAAAGTAATCATATTTTTTCTAATAAAGGTTGTAAACGGAAAGAATCTTTTGTTTTCTTGTTGTTTTTCCTTGTCTTTGTCGATTTTTCCTGCCGTCAGGCCATGGGGAAACAAAAAGTGGAGGCATTCCCACCAAGGGGACTACCTCCACTTTTCAAATATATTTGGGGTTTTGTGTCGCAGAATTACATCATGCCACCCATACCCGGCTGTGCTGCGGGCATCATCGGCTCCTTCTCGGGCTTATCGACGATGAGGCACTCCGTGGTGAGGAACATACCAGCGATGGATGCTGCGTTCTCCAGGGCTACGCGAGCCACCTTGGCCGGGTCGATGACACCAGCTGCGCGGAGATCCTCGTAGATGTCCTTGCGGGCATTGTAACCGTAGTCGCCCTCGCCCTCACGGACCTTATCGACTACCACGGCACCCTCGCCACCAGCATTGGCGGCTCAGGGCGTTGTAGTCGTCCGGCGCAGCGGCTCCTCGATAGCGCGGCAGACGATGTTGATACCCGTCTGCTCGTCGGCGTTCTCACCCTTGAGGTCGGCAAGCACCTTCTGAGCGCGGATGTAGGTAGTACCACCACCCACGACGACACCCTCCTCGGCAGCGGCACGCGTTGCGCAGAGTGCGTCATCGACGCGGTCCTTCTTCTCCTTCATCTCCACCTCGGAGTTGGCACCGACATAGAGCACGGCCACACCGCCAGCCAACTTAGCCAGGCGCTCCTGCAGCTTCTCCTTGTCGTAAGAGCTCTTCGTGTTGGCAATCTCGTTCTTGAGCTGAGCCACACGCTCCTTGATGTTCTCCTTTGTGCCAGCACCATCGACGATGGTAGTGTTGTCCTTGGAGACCGTCACCTTCTTGGCCGTACCCAGCTCCTCCAGCGTGGCCTTGTCGAGCGTCAGACCCTTGTCCTCGCTGATCACCACACCACCAGTCAGCACGGCGATGTCCTCCAGCATGGCCTTGCGGCGATCGCCGAAGCCCGGAGCCTTGACGGCGCAGATCTTCAAGCCAGCACGCAGACGGTTGACAACCAGCGTGGTGAGAGCCTCAGAATCGACATCCTCGGCGATCACCAGCAGCGGACGGCCACTTTCGGCAGCAGGCTGCAGGATGGGCAGGAAGTCCTTGATGTTGCTGATCTTCTTGTCGTAGATGAGGATGTACGGATTCTCCATCACACACTCCATCTTGTCCGTATCGGTCACGAAGTAGCCAGACAGGTAGCCGCGGTCAAACTGCATACCCTCTACCACACCGATGTTGGTGTCGCGGGTCTTGCTCTCCTCGATGGTAATCACACCGTCCTTGCTCACCTGGCGCATGGCGTCGGCCAGCAGCTTACCGATCTCCGGGTCGTTGTTGGCACTCACCGTGGCGACCTGCTCGATCTTGTCGTAGTTGTCACCTACCACCTCGGCGTTGTCCTTGATGTAGTCCACCACCGCGTTGACGGCCTTGTCGATACCACGCTTCAAGTCCATCGGGTTGGCACCAGCAGCGACGTTCTTCAGACCCTCGTTGACGATGGCCTGGGCGAGAATCGTAGCCGTGGTCGTACCATCACCTGCGTCGTCGCCCGTCTTGCTGGCCACGCTCTTGGCAAGCTGTGCGCCTGCGTTCTCCAGGCTGTCCTCCAGCTCTACCTCCTTGGCCACGCTCACACCGTCCTTGGTGATCTGCGGTGCGCCAAACTTTCTGCCAATCACCACGTTGCGACCCTTCGGGCCGAGTGTCACCTTGACGGCGTTGGCCAACTGGTCCACGCCGCTCTTGAGCAGATTGCGTGCTTCTGTATTGAATTTAATATCTTTTGCCATGATCGTTTCTTCTGTTTTTATTTGATAAATACAATTTTACAATTCGTTGCGTCCCTCACCACCTCTTTACTCGGTGACGATGGCGAGCACATCGCTCTGGCGCATCATGAGGTATTTCGTGCCCTCGTTCTCAATCTCCGTGCCAACATACTTGCCATAAAGCACCACGTCGTCGGCCTTCAGGATCATCTTCTCGTCCTTCGTGCCCTCGCCGACGGCAATCACCTTGCCGCGCTGCGGTTTCTCTTTGGCGGTGTCGGGAATAATGATTCCACCCACTTTCTCCTCTGCCGGTGCCGGAAGAACCAGCACTCTGTCTGCTAACGGTTTAATTGTCATGATCGTAATATTTTTAATCGTTTTTGTTTTTGACTTTTCTGCGAGACCCCTCGGCACTTGCCTTGCGGACCTCACCCTTCTCATTGCGAAAAGCGTGCCAATGCGCCAAAACGGTCTCGCCAAACTGACAGGGTGACAAAGTGGCAGACTCGTGGTGACAGCCTTCTTCCAAGTATCAGCTACGTGTCAACCTTGTATCATCTTCCCATCGAACAAATATCGTTTACGTATCGTTTCCGTATTGTTTCCGCTTCTGTAAGCGAGAACGATAGGAGAACGATAGGAGGACGATACGAGAACAATACGGGATTGATACGGGATTGATACGGAATCAATACGGGATCGATACGAGAACGATAGGATGCGACTCCTGACGAATGCTCTATGTAAGAAGTTTAACTTTTCCATTGTCATATGTTTGGATTATACTTTACATTACGGTTGCTTGTTGTGCTCTCCCTTTCATACAGCGATGATTGATGCATCACTCGCCAAGGCGCAGCAGCTATACAAAGATAACCCCGCGTCCTGCCGAATGCAAGTCGATTAGCATGAATTAACGACCCATTAACTTTTTCTCCGTATTCATTTAACAAAGTCTGTGTCAGCGAAAAAGCGTCCATTATAGCCTTTTCTCACGTTCTTCCCGCTGTTTGGGCTACAAGAAAGCTCTTGCTTCCATCCGTAGCCAATAGTCACGATGCGTGTCTTAAGATAAGTTTTGGTGGTAAGTAAACATGACAAAATATCCTGTGAATATTTTTACTGTTTCGGTCTAAATACACAGGGTCAACTCATCTGACGAGTACAGCAACGATCCGCTTCAAAGATTGATTTTGGTCTCTCACAAGACTTGATTTCGTTTCATTGTGCCACATGGACCCTCGCGGAGCGTTGTTTCTTGTTGTTTCATTTCGGCAGGATTATGTCCCTGCGAAGCGCTCCATTTCATGGCACCTTTTCTCGCCATGGCATAACTCGATCAAGCTCGGTTCTGCGCATGGCTTATCGAAAGCGTTGTATTTTTAGTACTTGTTGTTGCTCTTGTTTTCCCATGTCAGCAGGTTGTAGTGAATCATCGCAAACTACACTTGTTGTTCCGTTTTTGGGGACGCTCCCACCCTCTAAATGTTAATTTAGGGGTTGAAAAACATAAATTTGGGGGTTGAAAACAAAAATATTTTAAGAAACTTTTCTTTGATTCATAAAATAGTTGTAAATTTGTGTCGGACTGTAAAAGCCAGACCACAATCATGCCGTGAGACGAGTTCTTTCCATTATGATAGAGTCGGCAGCCTACGCCGTACAAAGTGTAGCGAGTCACCCCGAGGGTGAACACTATACGAAGTGGGCCTAGGGTGGGAAAAGCTGTGATGCCCGAGAGTAGGGAAGCCCCAATAGCAGGAGCATGTCGAACCGTGCCTCAGCCAGCTTTGTCTAAGCAGTCCAGACATAAAAGGCGTTTACAAGCGTCAAGTTCAACGTACACTCTGAAACGTGAGAAATTTCGAGAAACAATGTACTGCCTTGAACATGACAACGGTAGATGTCCCGGGTGTGATTATACCAAGTTGTCACATTTTGCATGAGCAGATATTGTGCTCTGCCACTATGGCATACAATATCCTCGGCTTGTGTAAGTGTGCGATAATTGCTATATATCATATCGGCGTGGGCTATACTGTTGTTCGTTCAGCAGTATAGGGCACTTTCTCACGGCCTCAGAGTGTGGATCGGACAACGGACGGTTCACGCTTTTTTGTTAGTGTCATCCAGACCTGGATCTAAGACACGACCTAAATGGACACATTGCCTAATGTGAACACCCGACGAGGCGGTGAAAATCCCTCGAGCGCAGGACTTACCTCCTGTGCCCTCCCCGAAGCTCAAAGCATTGTATCAGCCGAGAGTTCACATACAGGGGTGTCCACCCGATATGCGCCTTTCTCATCCATGTCGCTCGATCGCAAACAAACAGCAGCCTCTCATTGGTACGCTTTGCGCTGCACCTATGGACGGGAGAAGAATGCGTGTGAATATTTGGAGAAAAAAGGAGTTCCTGTTTTTTGTCCCACGATAAAAGTGGTTAAACTTGTCCAAGGCAAGCGCAAGGTTGTCACAGAGTCGCGCCTGCCCAACATCCTTTTCGCTTACGGCACGGAAGACCAGATCAAGTCTTTTGTTTACGACAATGTAAACCTTCCCTACGTTCGCTTTTATTACCGCCACAGTCATGTTGATCGTAGGATAGAGAAGACACCCATGATTGTCCCAAACTCGCAGATGGAGAGCCTACGAATCATTTGTGAGTCCGAAGCGGGCAATATAGTGGTGCCGTCTGGAGTTGTGCCTAAATTTAGGAAAGGCCAACTGGTACGTGTCACGACAGGTGCGTTTGCGGGTGTCACAGGCAGGGTAACAAGGTGGCATGGACAACAACGCGTGGCAGTAGTTGTTGGGGATGTGGTGGCAGTAGCGACAGCCTATGTGCCCAGTGCTTTCTTAGAGATAATAACCCCATAGGTCTTACATTATAGTGGTCATTCACTTTATAGGTCGAGACTAATTCATTCAGCATTTCGCAGTCAAAGCCAATACGAGTTACAGTATATATAGTAAAAAACAAAAAAATAATATGAGCAAGTTTATCGTTAGTTTATTGTCGCTTTGCTTTCTGCTTTCTTCATGTGAGAATATGACAGAAAAAGAGCTTGAAGACACTATTAGCAGTGGTGTCGTTTTGGTACAGAACCAAAGTTACTACGAGGTGGTGTTGTCAAATGGAGAATCGATCTTTTTTTCTTCATTTGACGCAGAAGGAGACTTGGACGGGCTCGCCCTGGACAAAGACTCTGTAGAGGTTTCCACGAGCTACGGAACAGGATTCTTTATTTCTGGAACTGGCGAAATTGTCACCAACTCTCATGTGGTGTCAAATGTTGTAGCCGACAAGGAGGTGAACAAACAGGTTGGCAAGGTCATTGAAGCCCTCAAGGCGATGATAGAGATGAAGTATCGTGATTATGAAGAGAAGCTGGAAACGGCACAGGAAGCCTACGACTATGCCAATGTGAACCCAGAAGTTACATACGAAGAATTTTTCCAGATAAGAGATATACGTGACGCGATTAAGAAAGAAATGGAAGAGTATGCGCAAATATACAACAATTTGGACCAAATTCGTGCGAGCGACTCTGAAATTAAGTATCACAACGAGGTCAGTATAGCCTACAACAACACCTATGTGACCAATACGAAAGACTTTGTGCCTTGTGTGGTGACCAAGACGGATATGGAGCACGACTTAGCAATCATACAGCTGAAGGATAAGTCCACGCCATCGGGCAAGTATGTATTCCAGGTGGACGAAACGGACCCATTGGAAACGTACGGCTGGAGGGAACAACTGGAGAAGCGAATCAGCAAGGACAAGAATAGCGAATTGTTTATGACCAGCTTCAATCTTGGTCCTAAACTGGCTATCACCAAAGAAGGTATTAAGTCTCAATTCAATCATGGCAGTATAAGTCAAAAGACCCATGAAAAGTTGATGTATTCGATACCGACCCTCCCCGGAAGTAGTGGGTCGCCAGTGGTAAACCTGCGAGGACAGTTGGTTGCAATCAATTATGCAGGCATCAACGGCACACAAAACTTCAACTATGGAGTACGTGTGAAATACTTAAGAGAATTGTTAAACAAGTAAAGAAGCATTGGCATGGATCATTTAATAGCAGACTCGGGAATCCATTTTATCACTCGTGAGATGGAGTTTAATCCTTCGGAGCCTTTGGTGCTGGACAACGGAGGAACGTTGAAGTATTCTTTTGTCGAGGCCATAGATTTTCTGGAAGGTTTTAAGGTTTTCAACCTACTATATTATCATCCAGTAGCAAACAAATATATACCGATAGACGAGTTGCAGGCATCCGAAGATGCCGTGATGCGTCGTCCCAATGGTCGGGAAGAACTGGATGCCTCAGGAATGGTCCAGATGGCGCCCGAAACCAGCATTTCGCTCTTTACAACCTACAGTGATGGGGACGAGGATATATACAGCATCAATTCCCTCCAGTCTTTTCGCGTTGTCAATCCCCTGGACGGTCACTCGCAGGTGTCAGCCTTTGAAATGCTTTTGGACAAATGGCTTCCCATGCCTATGTTCCGAAAAGAGGTTGATGGGGTGACGACCAATGCCCCACTTGCCTGGTGCCGAATGAAAATGCAGCGGATTGGCGAGGGGAAAAAGAAGGGGATGGAAAAGTTTCGCTTGGTATGGGCTTTTGACACCAAAATGGGCGAAGATGAGTGGTCAATGCTGAGGCCCTTCGTGTCGGAAGAAGACAATGGCGTTTGCAACTATACGCTTTGCAACAAGGTGGACCTGTTGCTCGACTTCTTGTCGTCTGACGAGAAATTCCATGCGTTCTCAGATTACATAGCGTTCTTGCTGGGAATTGATATGGCGAACGACAGCAAGAAATACAAGGCGTTTTATATCTATTTTATCAACTTCATTCGCTTGTCTGGCGCTTCTCCTGAGGTAGCGCTGCATCACAATGTCAAAAAGCAAATCGATGTAGATTTAGTGCTTGATATTGGTAATTCCAGAACGTGTGGAATCCTTTTCGAGGAAGGACAGTTTACACAGGGCAAGATGTTGGAACTTCGTGACCTTTCAACCCCATGGGCCTGTTATGAAAACAAGACGTTCGACATGCGCGTTGTGTTCCGTAAGGCCGATTTCGGCAATGACATCGTCTTGGATGAGGAATTATTTCAGTGGCAAAGTTTTGTCCGCATTGGCGAGGAGGCCCGCCGTTTGGTGTATCGTTCGCTTGAGGAAGAAGGACTTTCTGAAAAGACGACCAACTACTCCAGCCCCAAAAGATACCTATGGGACCTGAAGGAGTATGAAGGGCAGTGGGAGAATCTGATCACCATGGACGACCCCTACGGAGTGCTCTTGTCACCCGATGTGGCTGTCCCAGTCCTCTCTAAATTGTTCAAGAACGACGGCACTTATGATCCGGCAGAAGGGGATGAAAACCAATTGGAACTGGTCGATTTCGAGCAAAAGGAGCATCATTATTCTCGCTCCTCATTGATGACCTTTGCTTTCATCGAGATATTTCAGCACGCATTGGCTCAAATCAACTCTGCCAAGTACAGAGAGAAATGGGGCAATGTCGATGTGAAGCGCGTCATCCGAAATGTGATTATTACCTGTCCCACCGCGATGCCACTCTCCGAACAGGTCTTTTTGAGAAAGAGCGCCAGAGATGCGTATGACGCTTTGACCCAATGCAACACTTCTCTGAAGATGGCATCGATCATTCCTTCCCCCGAAGCATTGCAGGTGACAGACCCCTATGCGCCTATCGAACGCAAAGTGTGGAAATATGATGAGGCTTCTTGCTGTCAATTGGTGTATCTGTGTGCAGAAATCACCCAGCGATATGGCGGAGAGGTTCACAAGTTCTTTGAACTGAAGGGCCATGTCCGTCCGGAGATGGCAGCACAAGGTTATACGGGCAAGTCGCTCACGATCGGCACGATTGATATCGGAGCGGGCACTACAGACATCATGATCTGTTCCTATCAGTACGATGGAACGGGAGCCTCCAGAATCACTCCCAATCCCTTGTTCTGGGATAGTTTCTATTTGGCTGGTGACGACATCCTTCGCAATCTAGTACAGAATGTGGTCATTGAGGGCAAAGATATTGAGTCTCCCGACTTGGGCAATATCAGTTCGGCCTTAACCTCCCGTATCACCAGCATGACGGACGACGAACTGAGACAGATGCCTTGTTTGGACAATATCGTATATGCAGCCAAAGTCAATGACATCTGTCTGACTGCCGACAAAGATGAAAAGAAGGAAAAGAAGGTGGCCTTCGCTTCAAATCTCATCCACGACTTTTTTGGCACAGACAGTTCGATGATGGGGGCAGACCGCCGCACCGCTATTCTTTTCGTCACGCAGA
>ERZ780167.1566-NODE-1566-length-19590-cov-11.072025_pt1 | contig 19590 bp, 9 predicted proteins | sample MGYA00510982_ERZ780167 | MGnify/ENA primary metagenome ERZ780167 (study PRJEB29588, sample SAMEA2146107) | human gut metagenome | biome: human gut; feature: human-associated habitat; material: faeces | place: Denmark | collected 2008/2010 ... | reverse complement strand
TCCTCGCTTTCAGAGGCTCTGTAGCCGTTTATCATATTGTAAGAGGACATAATAGCCCATGGATTTTCATCCTTTACAATCATCTCAAATGCCTTCAGATAGATTTCTCTGGCAGCTCTTTCTGAAACGCGTGAATCGCTGTTTTTGCGGTTGGTTTCCTTGTTGTTCAAGGCAAAGTGCTTGAGTGTGGCACCGACATTGTTGGACTGGATTCCGCGTACCATGGCACCTGCGAGCTTTCCGGTGACGAATGGATCCTCTGAGTAGTACTCGAAGTTACGTCCGCAGAGAGGACTTCTGTGAATACAGATGGCAGGGGTGAGCCACAGTGCAAGGTTGTTTTCCTTTAATTCTTCACCGCCGGCGCGTCCTACAGCCTCTAAAACATCCGGGTTCCATGTGCATGCAAGCAGTGTGGAGCATGGAAACGCAGTGGTGCATATACCGACCTCAGGCGCTATGCGCACTCCTGCAGGACCATCTGCTGTCATGACAGAAGGAATACCGTATTCAGGCATATTTCCGATACCGAAGGTATTTGCAACACCGGTATTTGGCTGTCCACCGAGCAGATGAATGAGATCATCGATGGAAAGCTCTGATACAAATTCATCAAGCGTGATACGTCCTTCCACAACATCCATGATGTCGTGACTGCCGTTTTTAGCCATGCCATCGGCAAAGCGGAAGTATGGGATGGCTCTCTGACCTGGAGCAACACCCTCTGTCAGGGAAGGGTCAATGTTGCCAATAGCTGAGTAGTCGGTGTCAACAGGCTCACTTTGAGTCAGAGCTTCATAGCTTCCGTCAGCGAGCATTCTCTTTGGCAGACTTGTAGGAACCAGCTTTGCTGAAAGCTGCTCGGTAATTACATCATGATTTAATATATATGAGTAATCAGCTTTTGTCACGTCACGGACGCTCGTTCCAACGTATATATCATATGAACCGGCTTCAAGTACATATGCAGATTTTTTAACCTTTCCAAGGTCATCATATGATGCCATATCGTTTATTTCCCATGTGAGGATCATAAGCTGTGATTCACCCGGCTGCAGTTCTCTTGTCTTTTCAAAGGCTGCGAGCTCCTTTGCAGGCTTGCCAAGCTTTCCTTGTGGTTTAGCAATGTATACCTGAACAACCTCTTTTCCGGAGAATTTACCTGTATTTGTCACACGGACTTTTGCATAAAGCTTATTGGCCTCAGACGTACAGTTGGAATTCACAACGCCGGCAGAAAAAGTCTCCACATCAAATGTGGTGTATGAGAGTCCATAGCCAAATGGGTATACAACCTTCTCGGCAGCTCCCGGAATTGTCTCGAAATAGCGGTATCCGACATATATATCATCGGTATAGTCCACATAGTCTCTTGACTCGTGGAAATTGTAAGTAGACGGATAGTCGTCGAGTGATTTGGCAAATGTATCGACAGTTTTTCCGGAAGGATTGCCATCTCCTACGAGAAGCTCAGCGGCAGCGAGCCCGCCTTCCATACCACCCTGTAAGGCAAGCAGTGCTGATTGAATCTGATTATCATAAGCAAACCAAGACGTATCAACCATTCCACCGACATTTAAAATCACGATTACATTTTTGAAACTGGCTTTTACAGTGTCAATCATCTCTTTTTCTTTTACGGAGAGACAGAAATCACCATCCTTAAAAAGCTCTGCCGACTTCTCGGTCATCTCACGTTCGTAGTCCCAGAGAGCCTTGTTGTTTGGGTCAATAACACTCTTTCTGTCCCAGCCTTCTCCGGAGTAGCGGCAGATTGAGATGATAGCAGTGTCGGTATATGCCTGTGCCTTGCTTAAAAGCTCAGCCGGTACATCCGGCTCTATAGTCATGCCGGGTACAGCACCGGCTGCATACTGCTTTTTAATGTCGTTGCGGTAGTAATCGCACAGCTCCTCAAATATGCTTATTTTCTCTTTTTGAAGCTTAAGTCCTTCGTAGAGATTGCGGATATATGCAACGGTTACATCACCGCTTCCGCCACCGCCCTTTACATAGTCGAAAGTACCCTTTCCAAACAGGGCTACCTTAGAACCCGCTGCAAGAGGGAGTACGTTGTTTTCGTTTTTGAGAAGTACCATGCCTTCCTTGGCAGCTTCCTTTGAAAGCTCTATGTGAGCCTTGCTTCCTGTAACTCTTTCACCATTTGCCCCAAGTGGAAGATTAGGAGTGAATTTGAATCGTGACCATTTGTTCATAGCAGATTACCTTTCTTATATTTTTATTATTTAATGAGCTTCCCATACATTAATATGTCGGGAGCTTGTTCTTTTCGTATAAGATGATTGTAAATTATAAAAGCGATATATACAATTGTGATACTGACATTATTTTAGGTCGATATTGACTTTTTGAGTGAGAGGAGTATATTTTGAAGGTAGGATTTCAAACTATGAATATTGTTTTCTTCGGAATAATTGGATATGCTCGGGCTAATATAGCATTAAATACGAAGTTTGATTTAGTAAGTCAGGGAGAAAATTATGCAGCAATACACACACGAAAACGTCAGATCAATACCACATCTTCCAATCTACTGCGACAGATACGAGGACTACAGGCAGTTTTCACCGAGGCACTGGCATGACCATATAGAGATAATCTATGTAGTTTCCGGCTCACTGCAGGTTGTCTGCGGTGAAAATGAATATACATTGAAAGAAAATGAATTTTTTGTCATAAATTCAAATAAGATACATGGCACGCAAAGCTATGAAAGAGTCAGGGTGCTTCTGGTGCAGATACCGTATGCATATCTGGACAGCTACATAGACGATTACGGACATATAAGGTTCCGGGAGTGCTATGATACCGAGCATGGCAGCAGAAAATATGAGCAGATGAAGTCTCTTCTTAAGTCGATAGCGCATATATACCTGAAAAAGGGCAAGGGCTATGAGCTTCGACTTATGGCAAAAGTGAACGAATTCTTATATATTTTGTTTACAAATTATTCGTACAAAGAGCTGAATGCGGGAAAAGAATCCAGACAGATAGCGCGCCTTAAGGATGTCCTTAGATATGTGGCGAAAAACTATCAGGAGCCAATAGCATTAAAGGAGGCGGCAGACATAGCCTCACTCAATCAGGAGTATTTCTGCCGTATGTTCAAAAAATGCATGGGAGTTACATTTCTCGAGTATGTCAATCAGGTAAGAATCAATCACATACATGAGGAGCTTCTGGCAACTGAGGATTCCATCACGGACATACTGGAGCACAATGGATTTACGAATTATAAGGTGTTCAGCCGGATGTTTAAGGCGCAGTTTGGCATGACACCGAGAGAATTGCGGAAATTACAGGAAAATTAAAATGTCATGAATTTGATGTTTTTGTGCTTATTTTTGTATATTTTAAGGGTACTTAATCGTTATAGTAATGCTATGGTTATGGGTTACACTGAAAGGTGTGGACAGTAACATGATGCGAGATAGCAAATAACTATAAATGAAAGGGGTACTTTATGAAAAAAAGAGTATTATCAGCCATGCTTGTGGCTGCTATGGCAATGACAGCCTTGCCGTCACAGACGTTTGCAGAGGGATCGTTGGATGCGGCGCAGCAGACAGGAAAACTAAGCTATGATGGCTACAAAGAAGTGTGGAGCGATGAGTTTAATGGTGATTCATTAAACCGTGCAGACTGGAATGTGGAGACACATGAAAAAGGATGGGTAAATAATGAGCTGCAGGAGTATGTAGACTCGGATGAAAACATTCAGGTAAAAGATGGAAAATTAGTGATAAATCCGGTCAAAAAAGTTGCTGAAACAGAAAATAAGGATGCCGGAAATCTTTTGAAAAACTCAGATTTTTCGGAGGAAATGGAAGGCTGGACTCAGACAATAGCAAACTGGGGTGGAGCAGATGGATCAGCGGATGCTTCAGCAAAGACAGCTGATGGTTCGATCATCTATAGTATTAAAAACGCAGGAACACAGGACTGGAATGTCCAGTTAAAGCAGCAAAATATTTCACTGCAAAACGGACATAAATATAAAGTGAGTTTTAAGGCTAAGTCCACAGCAGCCCGTAAATTCAAAACAGGTGTGATGAGTGCTTCATATGAATGGTACGGAGGATGTGAACCGGAGCTTGAAGAGGATAAGGAGCAGGAAATCAGTTTTGAATTTACAATGACAAAGGACACACCTGCAGATTTCTATATTTCTCTAGGAAAATATAATGATACCGACACACCGGCATCAGACGTGACAATTTCTGCTATAAAATTTGTTGATATGAATGCGACTGATGGTGATACCAGCTCAACAAAAGAAGCAGCTTCCTATACATCAGGAAGAATTTCAACACAGAATAAGCAGACCTTCACCTACGGCCGATTTGAATGCCGTGCAAAGGTTCCAAAGGGACAGGGATACCTTCCTGCATTCTGGCTTATGGCAAATGATGAGAATGTATATGGTCAGTGGCCAAGATGTGGCGAGATTGACTGCATGGAAGTAATGGGACAGGAGACAAACAAGGCTTACGGAACCATCCATTACGGAAATCCTCATTCAGAGTCACAGGGTACATATACTATAACGGATGGAGCTGATTTCTCTGACGATTTCCACACATTTACCTGTGACTGGGAACCGGGAAAAATTACATGGTATGTGGATGGAGTTAAATACCACGAGGAGAGCGACTGGCACTCAACAACAGTAGGACAGGGAACACTTACATATCCGGCACCATTTGACCAGCCATTTTACATTATCTTAAATCTTGCTGTTGGTGGAAGCTGGGTTGGAAATCCAAACGATGAGACAAGCTTTGAGAATAACCCATATGTGATCGATTATGTCCGTGTATACCAGAAGGACAGCTACAATGAAGATGTAAAACGCCCGGTAAAGAAAGTTACACTTCGCAATCCCGACGCAAACGGCAACTATATCAATAATGGAGATTTTTCTGTGAAAGAGGATCTTTCCGATGAAAAAAACTGGAAATTCATTACAACGCTTGAAGGAGATGCAAAAGCTTCTATAGACAACAATACTATGACTGTAAATACTAAAAAGGAAGGTACGGCAGACTATAGTGTACAGCTTGTACAGGCAGATCTTCCGTTTGAGAAAGGTGCTACATATCAGGTACAGTTTGATGCATATGCATCTGCTGACAGAGAGATGGGAGTTGATGTAAAGGCACCGGATTATGGTTACAAGAGCTATATGCCACATCAGGATGTAAAGCTTACAACCAAAAAGCAGACTTACACCTACGAATTCAAGATGGGTGATGCAAGTGATGCAAACGGACGCCTTGAGTTCAATATGGGAGCAAAAGGCTCTACAGCAGATATCTGTATCAGCAATGTATCAGTAAAGAGGACCAAGAAAGCAGATCCAAATGAGAAAGAGAAGAAAACTGTTCTGGCTAATGGAAATTATGTATACAATGGAAGCTTCCAGGAGGGAGATAAACATTTAGGATACTGGAATATATCGAATGCTGAAAATGCAGATGTGACAGTCACTCCATTCTCTGATGGAAGAAGATTTAAGGTTACAATGAGCGGAAATGAGAAATCTGCTGTAGTTATGTCTCAGGAAGAACTGGCATTTGCGACAGGAACACCATACAAATTCAGCTTTACCGCTACATCAGATGCTGATAATACTATTACGGCAAACATAGGAGGATATGTATACACATTTGATATCAAAGCAGGAGAGACAAAAGATTTCGCGGTTGAACTTCCTTCGGATGCACAGTATGTAAACCATAACATTTCGATAACACTTGGAATGCAGAAAACAACCTGGATTGACAATGTAAGCCTTGTCGAGAATGCGCTCATCAAAAACGGATCCTTCAATGATGGAACAACAGGCTATACAATATATGTAGATTCATCAGCAAAAGCATCATATGTAGTTGACAGCCTTAAGGATAACAATGCACTGGCTGTAACAATAAAGGATACAGGCGATCAGGATTGGAAAGTACAGATTAAGCAGGAAAATATAAAACTTGAAAAGGGCAAGACCTACAAGCTTAAATTTAAAGCAAAATCAAGTCTTGACAGGAAGATCAGAGTTGTGATGCAGGGACAGGAAAACCGTGACTGGCATGTATACTCAAATGACAATATAGTAGATCTCACAAAGGACTACCAGACCTTTGAGGATACATTTACAATGAATGAGGATACAGACACAGCAGCATTTTTCAGTGCATGCCTTGGCAAAATCGGGGATAACCAGATAACAACACAGCATGAGGTACACATTGATGACATATCACTTGAGGAAGTAAAGGACGACCCGAAAGATGACATCAAGGACAATCCAAAAGACAACCCGAAAGATGACATCAAGGACAATCCAAAGGACGACCTGAAACAGGATATCAAGACAGATATAAAAAATGAGCAGCCGAAGGTACCGGCACCGGTAATTAAGACCTCTGATTCAGATAAGGCTAAAACAACACAGGCAGTAAAGGAATCAAAAACTGCAAAAGCAGCAAAAACAGCAAAAACAGGTGACAATTCACCGATTCTGGCTTATGTATTTGGTGCTATGGCTGGAGCACTTATTTTAGGAGTTTCATTCCTGAAAAAAAGAAAGAAAACTAATAACTAACCACGTACTTTAACTGCTCCGTATACCGTATCTCGGACAGTTTTAGTAAAATACATATTCCTTTCAAGGACCGGGCGCGTATGCGTCCGGTTTTTTATATATTGTGAGATAAGTTTAGTTATGTCATGAATCTGATATTTTAAGAAATAATTTTGTATAATACACTGCTGCAAAAATGTATATTATATTACGAAAATGGATCACTGCTGAATATACGTTGGAGGCAGTTATAACCGTAGATCACATAATTAAGTAGAGAATGGAGTAATGAATATGAAATACGGATATTTTGATGAATCAAAAAAAGAATATGTTATTACAAGACCTGACACACCGGCACCATGGGTAAACTATCTTGGATCGCCGGAGTATGGAGCAATTGTTTCCAATAATGCAGGTGGATACAGCTTTGCAAAGTCAGGTGCAAACGGAAGACTTTTGAGATATGTGTTTAATCAGTTCGATGAGCCTGGCAGATATATTTATATCAGAGACAACGATAGCAAGGATTACTGGTCAGCTTCGTGGCAGCCTGTAGGAAAGGATTTAAATGAATACAAGAGTGAGTGTCATCATGGAACAGCATACACAAAGATGATGGCTGATTACAGCGGTATTCATTCAGAAGTAAGATATTACGTTCCGCTGAACAAGACATACGAAGTGTGGAATTTGAGCGTGACAAATAATTCTGATAAGGCAAGAAGCCTTAATATTACAGGCTACGCTGAGTTTACAAACAACAGCAACTATGAGCAGGATCAGGTGAATCTGCAGTATTCACAGTATATTACAAAGACAGTATTTGTGGAGAACAGAGTGCGTCAGATGATCCATGCCAATCTTGACCGAATCGAGGATGGCAAGGAAATTGACAACAAGGATGTGGTAAACAGATTTATCGGACTTGCAGGAGCACCTGTTGACAGCTGGTGCGGTGACAGGGGAGAATTTCTCGGAGAATATCACAGATATGGCAATCCTGTCGGAGTAGAGAGCGGAAAGCTTAACAACCACGGCAACTACAACGAGAATAGCTGTGGAGCAATCACAACAGTATTGGAGCTGGCACCGGGCGAGACAAAGACAATAGCATTCCTAGTTGGAATGATAGATAATGAGACAGCAGGAAAGATTGTTGCTTCTTACACAGATACAAAAGCTGTCTGCGACAAAGAACTTGAGGAGCTTATCGCATACTGGCATGGAAAGTTATCACATTTCCAGATCAATACACCAAGTGATGAGTTCAACACAATGATCAATACATGGAACGCATATAACTGTTTCATGACATTTATCTGGTCAAGGGCTGCATCATTTACATACTGTGGACTCAGAAACGGATACGGATACCGTGATACAGTCCAGGATATTCAGGGTGTTATACACCTTGCACCTGAGATGGCTGTTGAAAAGATCAGATTCATGCTCTCAGCGCAGGTTGATAACGGTGGAGGACTTCCACTTGTCAAGTTTACACACAATCCGGGACATGAGGATACTCCTGACGATGCTTCCTATGTACAGGAGACAGGACATCCGGCTTACAGAGCTGATGATGCATTATGGCTTTTCCCAACTGTATACAAATATGTATCAGAGACAGGAAATGTAGCATTTATAGATGAGGTCATTCCATTCGCCAACAAGGATGAGGGAACGGTTTACGAGCATTTAAAGAGAGCAATTGATTTTTCGATGAACCACCTCGGAAAACATGGAATGCCTGCAGGACTTTACGCAGATTGGAATGACTGCCTGAGGCTTGGTGCAGATGGAGAGTCAACCTTCGTAGCACTTCAGTTCTACTATGCAATGACTATATTAAAAGAGTTTGCAGCCTATAAGAAAGATGATGAATATATCGCATATCTTGATGAGAGCCAGGAAAAACTCGGAAAGATCATTCAGGAGCTTTGCTGGAACGAGGACAGATTTATCCGTGGATTTACAGGGGATGGACAGGTTATCGGAAAGCGTGATGATCCTGAGGCAAATATGTGGCTCAACCCACAGAGCTGGGCTGTTATAAGTGGATTTGCAAGTGATGAGCAGGCTGATAAGGCTCTTGAAATGGTATATGAAAGACTCAATACCGAGTATGGTGCCATTCTTATGGATCCTCCATATCATGCACACGCATTCGACGGAGCACTTGCTGTGATATACAATGCGGGAACTAAAGAGAATGCAGGAATATTCTCACAGTCACAGGGCTGGATAATTCTTGCTGAGGCACTTAAAGGACATGGAGACAGAGCTTTTAAGTATTTTATTGAAAATGCACCTGCCGCACAGAATGACAGAGCGGAGATAAGAAGACTTGAGCCGTACTGCTATGGACAGTTTACTGAAGGAAAAGCAAGTCCAAACTTTGGACGTTCACATGTACACTGGCTCACAGGAACTGCTTCAACAGTCATGGTTGGATGTGTAGAGGGAATACTTGGTATGCGTCCTGATTTCTATGGACTTCATATTGCTCCGTCTATTCCAAAAGCTTGGGATGGATTCGAGATAGAGAAGGATTTCAGGGGATGCCATCTTCATATAGTTGTAAAAAATCCTGATCATGTTGAGAGCGGATGCAAGAGCCTTCTTGTAAACGGACAGGCAGTTGAGGGAGACTATATTCCAAAAGAGCTTCTTAGCGAGCAGACAGAGATTGAGCTTACCATGTAAATTTTCCGTAGGTGGGATAATGACTGCTATAGGATTGTATATGGTGTGTGAAAAATTGATTTGTAATTGTATAGAGGATTGATTGAAAATATGAAAAATATAGATTTTATAGACAAATATGGAACCTTCAGGATCAAAAATCCCGAAAACTACAGTGGATTGTATCTGCCGCTTGCAGGGGAAAAAGGGCTTAAATCAAGTATTACACCAACTCTCGGCGGAGACAGTAAAACAAGCCAGAATACCTTTCTTCTGGAACCTGTTAGTATAGAAAATCTCCACAACAATAAAGGCACCAGAAATTTCTGGTGTCGGATTGTGGGGAAGGGCTTCTGGTCAGTATGCGGATCATCTGCACAGCAGGAGGCCGACAGATTTACAGGTAATCAGGATGAAAGTGAGCTTGAGGCAGGTTTAATGTGGCAGAAGCTGCACCGTGCCTCAAAGATATATGGGTTAGAGGCCGACACGACATCATTTGTCACACTTGATGGAAGCATGGAAGTCATGCTTGTGGAGATCACTAACAAGACAGATGAGGCTATGGAGATAGTCCCAATCGGGGCAATCCCAATCTATGGCAGAAGTGCTGACAATATCAGGGATCACAGACATGTGACATCACTTTTGCACAGAATAGAAACCACACAATACGGCATTGAGGTTACACCTGTCCTCTCATTTGATGAGCGTGGACACCGGAAAAATGATATAAGCTACTTCGTATATGGATCATCCGGAAACGGAGAAAGTCCTGAGAGTTTCTATCCTACCGTTGAGCAGTTTATAGGAGAGGGAGGCTCTTTCCTTATTCCTGAGGCAGTCAGAACTGAAAAAGCAGGTGCAAAGGCCGGAGAAAAATTTCAGGGAAAAGAAGCAGTCGGAGCAATAAAATTTGCAAACCGTATTATAAAACCGCTGGAGACGGTAAGCTATATCATGCTTGCAGGTCTTACGGAAAAAGGAAATGACATAAATGCCATCACCGGACGGTACCGCAGTGTACTTGAAGTAAAAGAAGAACTAAACACCATCAAGAAACACTGGATAGACAAGGTAAATATTGATTTTGAGACAGGAGATGCCAAGGAGGACAATTATCTTAAATGGATATGTTTTCAACCTATCTTACGAAGAATATACGGCTGTTCATTCCTTCCACATCATGATTATGGAAAAGGTGGAAGAGGCTGGAGAGATCTATGGCAGGACTGTCTTGCACTTTTACTGATGGAACCTTCGGATGTCCGCAGGATGATTGTAAACAATTATGGCGGTGTGAGAATTGATGGAACCAATGCGACTATTATAGGAAACGAGCCTGGCGAGTTTATTGCTGACAGAAATAACATCACACGTGTATGGATGGATCACGCATTCTGGCCATTTGTAACCACCAAGCTTTATATTGACCAGACCGGTGATATAGATGTACTTTTTGATCGTACGACGTACTTTAAGGATTACCAGTCCATGAGAGGCACAAGCCATGATAAAGCATGGAATACTACATATGGTAACAAACAAAGGACGGCAGGCGGTCAGATATATTTTGGAACGGTTTTAGAGCATATTCTGATCCAAAATCTGTGCGCTTTCTATGATGTTGGGGAGCACAACGAGATGAAGCTGCACGGTGCAGACTGGAACGATGCGCTCGATATGGCATGGGACAAAGGCGAAAGTGTTGCATTTACATGTGCATATGCCGGAAATCTGCTTGATATAGCAAAGTGTTTAAGAAATGTGGAAAAAATAAGCGGAATAAACAGGATTGAGGTGTTAGATGAGCTTAAGCTGCTTGCTGATGACGAAATACTTTACAACTGCCCTGACAAAAAGCAGGATCTTCTCATGAGCTATGCAAAGGCATGTGAGAACTGCACAAGCGGAAGCACTGTTCTTGTCCCAATAGCTGCGATTTGCGAAAACCTGGAGCATAAGGCTGAGTGGATGATGAAAAACATCCGCGAAAACGAATGGATATCAGATGGCACGGATGGAGGCTGGTTCAACGGATATTATGACAATAACGGCAGACCGGTGGAAAGATGTGAGAGTGGAGATGTACGCATGATGCTTACAGGACAGGTATTTGCCATCATGAGTGGAACCGCAAAAAAAGAACAGATCAAGGCAATCTGTAATAGCGCAGACAAATATCTGTTTGATCAAAAAGCCGGCGGCTACAGATTAAACACTGATTTTAAGGAAGAAAAGTTTGATCTTGGAAGAATGTTTGGATTTGCATATGGTGAAAAAGAAAATGGTGCTGTATTCTCACATATGGCTGTAATGTATGCCAATGCGCTCTATAAACAGGGCTTTATAAAAGAGGGTTACAAGGTATTAAAGACGCTTCTTGATACTGCGATGGACTTTGACAGAAGCAGGATGTATCCGGGAGTACCGGAGTATTTTGATAATGATGGAAGAGGTATGTATTCATACCTTACAGGTGCCGCAAGCTGGTATATGCTTACTATGATAACATCTGTATACGGAGTCCATGGAGAGCTTGGAGATCTTGTTATTGAGCCTGCACTTATGCCACAGCAGTATAACGAAAAAGGTGATGCAAAAGTTTCGTTAGAATTTGCAGGTCATGGATTTGATATTTTAGTTCACAATCCTGATAAGCTCGAACCTGGGGATGCGCAGGTCAAAAGAGCACTCTGTGATGATGTAAAAGTGGAAAATGTTACAGGAAACAGCGTGCGTATTCCAAAGCATGCTATTGAAATGCTTTCTACAGACAAATGTCATACGGTTGAGATATACATAGAGTGATAGTTTATAAATTAATAGCGTTTGATATCGTATCATTGGGTATCAGCTAAATAAAAATTCCCACGCATGTTTGTGTGGGAATTTTTTTGTGCGTAGTACAAGGCTTTTGGCATCAGGCTACCACATGGATTTGTAGTACCTGTCGCGATATTTCTTTGGTGTAAGCCCCGTAAAACCCTCGAATATCTGGATAAAGTGGCTCTGTGATGAAAATGACAGGTAGTTGGCTATATCTATAATCGGCTTATCTGAGTATTTGAGCAGGTGAGTCGCTTTTTCTATTTTCTTTTCCCTTATATAATCACTTATCGAAACACCGAGATTCTGCTTGAATACCCTTGAAAGATAGCTCTCGGAAAGCCCTGTGTATGCAGCCAGATCAGCTATTGTGATACGCTCTTTTATGTTGCTGTATATATAGTCAACACACTGGGTAACAGGCTTTGAGAGGATAGACGATTTCTTCTGCAGCACCATCTTACCTGTGAAATCCTTTGCCATCTCGTGATGCAGGTCAGCAACCTGGCGTACGGTGGAGCAGCTGTCCATCTTAAGTATATAGAAGTCACTCAGACGGTATGCCTGCTCAGGCTCGAGTCCTCCATCAATACAGTATCTTGTGATCATGGCGGTTGTGACAACAAAGTGATATTTGATATTCTGTAAAGTATTTCTGGACAATACACCTGTTCCTTCAAGGTGTATAAATGCATCTTCTTTGCAGTTTTTTATTACATATTCCATATCCCCGGTTTTGACTGCGTTATAAAAACTATATTCAATACTTGGAGCACGATGCAGTGTTTCGCTCTCGCTGTCAAAAAATTCTGCGTCATACCATTCTTTTGAAAGTGCCATAAAGGTTCTCCTTTGCAACAAAATATTAGATTTATGTCATCTTTCTATTATTATGACATGAATCTGATATTTTTACAATTGATTTAATATAAACGAAAACGGTTAAGGAGTAATATTACAACTGTAAACGAGATATCAAATTAATTCATAAGATGATATCAAAATAGTTTCTAGGGAGGAAATGAAAAATGAAACAGAAAGTGATTAGCACAATGCTGTTACTGTCTATGGGGGCAACACTCCTGGCAGGATGTGGAACAACAGCAGGAAAAGGAACAGAAGGCGGAGCAGGCGCTTCTAATGCAGCAGAGGGAAAGGTTATCAATATCTATTCATGGAACGACGAGTTCAGAACAAGAGTTGAGGCTGTTTACCCGGAGGTTAAAGAAACTTCTAAAGATGGTACAATTACATATCTTAAGGATGGCACAGAAATTCATTGGATAGTAAATCCTAACCAGGATGGTGTTTACCAGCAGAAGCTTGATGAAGCTCTTTCAAAACAGGCGGATGCATCAGCAGATGACAAGATTGATCTCTTCTTATCAGAGACAGATTACGTATTCAAATATACAGATAAAGATGCTGACGTAGCAATGCCTCTTAAGGATCTTGGAATTGATTGTGACAAAGAGTTTGCTGATCAGTATGATTTCACAAGAAAAACAGCTTCTGATTCAGACGGAGTACAGAGAGGTTCAACATGGCAGTGCTGTCCTGGACTTTTAGTTTACCGTCGCGATATTGCAAAGGATGTATTCGGAACAGATGATCCTGAAGCAATCGGTGAGAAGACAAAGGACTGGGATACATTAAAGGCTACAGCAGCGGAGCTTAAGGCAAAGGGATATTACACATTCTCTTCTTACGCTGATACATTCCGTTTATATGGAAACTCAATCGATGACTCATGGGTACAGCCTGGAGCAGATGAGGTTGTAGTGGATAAGAAGATTACAAACTGGGTAGATGATTCAAAAGAGTGGCTTGATGCAGGATATGTTGATGCTAACATTAAAGGCCAGTGGAATGATGACTGGAACAAAGCAATGGGTTCTCAGTCAAAGGTATTTGCATTCCTTTTCCCAGCATGGGGAATCGATTTCACACTTGCACCAAACTGGGATGGAGCAGAAGGATCATGGGCTGTTACAACACCACCACAGGAGTACAACTGGGGCGGATCTTACATCCACGCAGCAACAGGAACAGATAACCCTAAGCATGTTAAGGATATCATCCTTGCTTTAACAGCAAATAAAGACAACTTACTCAAGATCTCTAAGGATTACTCTGATTTCACAAATACAAAATCAGGAATGCAGGAAGCAGCAAAAGATGATTCATTCAAATCAGACTTCCTTGGCGGACAGAACCCATTTGCTTACTTTGCACCGGTAGCTGAGAATATCAAGATTGCACCTCTTTCAGCATATGATCAGGGATGTGTAGAGCTCATCCAGAACTCATTCAGCGATTACTTACAGGGAAATGTTGATTATGATAAGGCTAAGTCAAACTTTGAGACAGCAATTGAAGAACGTTATCCTGATATCAAAAAGGTTACATGGCCAGAATAAAATAAATAAAACACCATGCGGAGCCTTTGGGCTTCGCATAGGTGACTCTGGTAGAAAGGAATTTGTCTCATGAAGAAGAAAAGAAAGAGCGTAAGCTATGCAAAATGGGGATATGTCTTTATTCTTCCGTTTTTCATAACATATTTAATTTTTTCTCTGATTCCGTTAGTAGATACGGTAAGGTTCAGTTTTTATGAATACTATAGATCCGGAATCAAACAAATAGGACCGAATTTTGTGGGATTGGCTAACTATGCCGAGCTTCTTAAATCGGATATGGTCACATATGGTAAGAATACTCTTATACTCTGGATTATCGGATTTATTCCACAGATTGTGGTTGCACTTGTTTTAGCAAACTGGTTCACTGATGCCAGATTAAAAATTCACAAATTACAGTTTTTTAAGGTAGTAATTTATCTGCCAAACCTGATCATGGCATCAGCATTTGCACTTTTGTTCTTTACACTGTTTTCGAACAGTGGTCCTGTGAACTCAATCCTGCAGTCTATGGGAGTAATCAGCAAGCCTATCGACTTTATGGGAAGTGTATTTGGAACCAGATCGCTCATCGGCTTCATGAACTTCCTTATGTGGTTCGGTAATACGACTATTATGCTCATGGCAGCAGTTATGGGTATCAGTACAGAAGTATTTGAGGCGGCAGATCTGGATGGATGTAATGCCTTGCAGAGATTCTTCTATATAACTTTACCGAGTATACGACCAATACTTGCATATACACTCATCACATCAATCATCGGTGGTCTCCAGATGTTTGATGTACCTCAGATTCTGACAAACGGACAGGGAAATCCGGACAGAACGTCAATGACACTTATCATGTTCCTGAACAACCACTTAAAGAGTAAGAACTATGGTATGGCCGGAACATTGTCGGTATATCTGTTTATAGTCAGCGCAATTCTGTGCTTCATCGTATACAGAATGACAAATGACAGCGATCCTGACGGATCAAAGGCAGCAGCAAAGAAAGCTGCAAAACAAGCTAGAAGAAAGAAAAAGGAGGCGGCTAAATAATGAAACCAAAACATAAAATTAATGTCCGCAGTGTTATAGCGCATATAGTTTTGATATTATTATCATTTTTATGTCTGTTCTTCTTTGTAATACTTATAATCAATGCGACAAGGTCGCATGCACAGCTGCAGAAGGGCTTCTCATTTATCCCGGGCGGGCATTTCCTGGATAATCTGAAATCTGTAGCTAATGACGGAACCTTCCCTATGTTTAAGGGAATAGTAAACAGCCTTATTATATCGGGCTCATGTGCAGCTTTATGTACATATTTTTCATCGCTTACAGCATATGGACTTTATGCTTACGATTTCAAATTAAAGAAAGCTGCATTTACATTTATCATGGCGATACTGGTTATGCCGACACAGGTTACTGCGATGGGCTTCCTGCGTTTAATAACAAATATGGGAATGTATGATTCGTGGGCTCCACTTATCATTCCATCAATAGCATCGCCGGCGGTATTCTATTTCATGTACAGCTATCTACAGTCATCACTTCCTCTATCACTTGTAGAAGCTGCACGAATTGATGGTTCGAATGAGTTTAGGACATTCAACCATATAGTATTGCCGATCATGAAGCCTGCAATTGCAGTACAGGCAATTTTCACATTTGTAGGTTCATGGAACAACTACTTCACACCGGCCCTGATCATCCAGTCAAAGAGCAAGATGACAGTACCGATTTTGATTGCTACACTTCGAGGAGCGGACTATATGAATTTCGATATGGGAAAAATCTATATGATGATAACAGTAGCTATCGTGCCTATTATTGTTGTATATCTCCTCTTATCAAAATATATTATTGCCGGTGTCACACTTGGAGGCGTGAAGGAGTAAACGATTTAATTAGTTTTAGCATCAGAGCAGATGGCTTGCATACATGTTATGTGGGTCATCTGTTTTTGAGTATATTGAAATATGAGGTATGGCATATTTTTTATTTAGGAAATAAATCAACTTAGTGTTACCATCTGACTTCTCATTTTATTTTGTGCTAAATCTTGACACAAAACCAACTAACAGATTATAATAAAAGATAAAAAACAGGTAAAAAACAGGTAAAAAACAGAAAAAAAAGAAAAAAGAAGAAAAAGGAGCACCATATGAAAAAGAAAACCATAAAGCTCACAAGTCTGATGACTTTGTGCTCGGTATTACTGGCTGGTTGTGGTATGACCACAAACACGGATACAGAAAATTCCACCGCTGCAATTAATGAAGGCGGTGTAGTAAATATATATTGCTGGAATGATGAATTTAAAGGAATCTACGAGAAATATGCGGCGGATATAGCAAAACAGCATGGAGTAGATGTGAATTTTGTCATTATAACAAGCGACAACAATGCATATCAGACAAATCTTGATGAGGCACTTGCGGATCAGGATGAAGCTATAGACGATGATAAAGTAGATTTGTTTATGATTGAGGCAGACTATGCGGGAAAATATGTAAAATCAGATGTGTCACTGGATGTAAAAAAGGATATCGGGCTGACTGATGATGATATGTCAGCACAGTATCAGTATACAAAGGATATCGTATCAGATGATGGCAAACTTAAAGGTACGACATGGCAGGCAACACCGGGACTTTTTGCGTATCGCAGATCTATCGCAAAGCAGGTTTTAGGAACAGATGATCCCGATGAAGTGCAAAAGAAGCTTGGCACATGGAGTGATTTTGACAATGTGGCAGCGCAGATGCATGATGCGGGATATTATATGCTCTCCGGTTATGATGATTCATACAGGACATTTTCAAATAATGTATCTGGAAAATGGGTACAGGATGGAAAAATAGTTATAGATCCAAGTATACATAAATGGATTGACCAGACAAAGGATTATTCTGAAAAAGGCTATAACAATAGAACAACGCTCTGGAGTCCGCAGTGGAGTGTGGATCAGGGACCGGATGGAAACGTATTTGGATTTTTCTATTCTACGTGGGGAATAAACTTCACACTGATGGGAAATTCGCTTGCTGATTCTAATGCACCGGCAGAGGCTGGAAACGGAATATATGGAGACTACGCGGTATGTGAGGGACCACAGGCATATTACTGGGGTGGTACATGGATATGTGCTGCAAAGGGAACAGACAATGTACCATTCATTCACGACCTGATGTATCGTCTGACATGTGAAGCAGATACAATGAAGCAGATCACACTTGATACCCAGGACTACACAAATAACCAGACTGCTATGGAAGAAATCGCGGGCAGTGATTACAGCTCGGATTTTCTTGGCGGACAGAATCATATCGCGCTTTTTGCCGAGGCTGCAAAGAAGATTGATATGAGTAATATCTGTGATTATGATAAAGACTGTAATGAGCAGATACAGAAGGCATTTCATCCTTATTTCGATGGCGATATATCGTATGATGAAGCAATGGAGGATTTCTACAATCGTATGAAAAAGCTTGATCCGGAGCTTACACACTAGTACAGGGAGGTACGGCAATATGAAATTATTAAGTAACGTGAGCATAAAGATAAAAGTAATGATTCCGATAGTTTTGCTTGCAATCGTAGTATTGTTAGCATGTGTATTTAGCCTTACCAATTCAAGAAGACTTCTCGATGCGGGTGTTGTGATATCTGATGACTGTTCAAAGAGCATAGAGATTCTTATGGATATGTCACTGGATATTGAGTCTATGGGAAAGAATATGTACGGCCATTGTGATGCGGATACAACTATCACAAAGGATAGCTTTGCAACAGCAATAAACGAGAAAATGGAAGAGATGCAGGGCTATTTTGGGGAATACAAAAAGCAGTCGCTCACAGACAAAGAACAGGAATATTTTGGTGCATTTGAAAAGAAATTTGGCAAATACCGTGATGGAATGAATGCTGTCTTAGATGCAAGCTCAAAAGGGGATGCTGATAAATCAGTAGAAGCTATAAACGTACAGCAGAAGCCGGCAGAGGACTATTTGACAAAGAAAATAGACTGCCTTATTAATATGAGAAAGACTGCGATGAAAGCTGCTTTAAGCCAGCAGCAAAAAGAGTACAATTTTGCGATAACATCGGCTATAGTATTTATAGTAGTATCAATACTTGTTATTGCATTTGCACTTATCACCTGTTTCAGAAGCATTGTGGCACCTATGCAGTATATCAGCAGAAAAATGCAGAAAATGGTCGATGATATCAAGGCAAATAAGGGTGATCTTTCTATGAGACTTGAGGTTACAGGTGGCGATGAGATAGGAAGTGTTGGAAGGAACGTAAATGCCTTTATCAATACATTGCAGGATATCATGGCAAGCATTACAGATAGTGCAGCAGAGATGAACAGGGTTATTCTCGAAGTGGACAATAAGGTGAGTCTTTCTAATGACAATTCAAATGATATATCATCAGCCATGGAAGAATTATCTGCTTCCATGGAGGCAGTTACAGAAACTGTTTCAAGCATTACAGACAATATGCAGGAAATAGAGAATAAGGCGCAGGAGCTTGCCGAGAACTCAAATGGGCTGTTAGAGTATTCTGATACAATGGATAAGAATGCCCAGGAACTTAAAAAAGAAGCTGTTTCCAATAAGGAAAATACCGGTAAAGTTGCTTCAGAAATCATTGCAAAGCTTCAACAGACAATCGAGGACAGCAAGCAGGTGGAAAAGGTAAGTGAGCTGACGAATGATATCCTGAGTATAGCAGGACAGACTAATCTGCTTGCCCTCAATGCTTCAATTGAGGCTGCAAGAGCCGGTGAAGCAGGAAAAGGCTTCGCTGTGGTGGCATCTGAAATAGGACAGCTTTCCGAGTCCAGCAGACAGGCAGCTGTAAATATACAAAACATCAATAATACAGTGATAGAAACGGTTCAGGAGCTTATAAAGAATGCAGCAGAACTTGCAGAATATATCCAGTCAAATATCCTGCCGGATTATGATAATTTTGTCAAAGCAGGAGAACAGTACAATAACGATGCAGTGCATATAAATGATATTGTAGGTAATTTCAATAAGATGTCGTTTGAGC
>ERZ780167.1565-NODE-1565-length-19612-cov-3.091118_pt1 | contig 19612 bp, 20 predicted proteins | sample MGYA00510982_ERZ780167 | MGnify/ENA primary metagenome ERZ780167 (study PRJEB29588, sample SAMEA2146107) | human gut metagenome | biome: human gut; feature: human-associated habitat; material: faeces | place: Denmark | collected 2008/2010 ... | reverse complement strand
TCGCCAAAGGCCATGGCGTCAAAATCGGGCGACACCGGCACGGTGGACTTGGCCACGGCAAAGTAGTCGTCCAGGTCCGGTTCGGTGCCGTCGATGTCAAAAAAGATGATCCTGGGTTTGCGCATAGAGAAGCTCTTCTCAGGCTTGTGTGGGGGCGGCAGGCTGGGCGGTACCTTCCCGCACCAGTGCAATGAATCCCTTCATCTGGGGGGTCAGCCATTTGTCCCGGTGGTAGAACAGCTGCCGGTGCATCTCCACCCGGCAGTCCGGCACGTTCAGCCGGGCCAGCATCCCGGCGGCCAGTGCGGCACGCACGATGTATTCCGGCAAAAAGGAAAGGCCCATGCCCCGCTCCACCATCTGGCACAGCAGCGCGGCGCTGCCCAGTTCCAGATAGGGCTGCAATTGCAGGCCGTGGGCGGCCAGACACTGGTCCAGTGCATCGCGGTAGCTCATGCCCCGCTCGGTGAGCAGGAATTCCTGCTGCACCAGCTCTTCCAACGACACGGTGTCCCGGGCGGCCAGCGGATGCCCGGCGGGCGCGATGAAGCACACCGGCTCCGGTACGTCCACGGCTCGCACCAGCGTAGGCTGCAGCAGGGGATGGTCCAGCGTATAGGCCAGGTCTACCTGATTGGTGGTCAGCATCTGCAGCATGCCGTCGTCAGTGGCGGTGCAGAGCACCAGTTCCACCTGCGGGAACTGCGCGTGGTACCGCTGGAGCAGGTCGGGCAGAAAGGTGCTGCACACCGAGTCGGCCAGCGCGATGCGCAGCCGCCCGCTGATCTGCTGGGGCAGCTGCAGGGCGGCCTGCGCCTGCTCCACGGTGGCCAGCAGAGTGCGGGCGTAGCCCAGAAAGGTCTCACCGGCACCGGTCAGGCGCACGGTCTTGCCAACCCGGTCGAACAGGGGGGCACCCAGTTCCGCTTCCAGCTGGGCGATCTGGGAGGACACCGCCGACTGGGAGTAGCCCAGCTGCCGCGCTGTGCGCGAAAAGCTGTGCAGCTCGGCAATGTGCAAAAAGGTGTTGATGTTGCGCAGTTCCATAGCAGGCTCCTCAGCGGCGGGTGATGTCCCGCACGGTCAGCACGGGATCGTCTACAGTAAAGTGCACTTCCAGCCCGCCGAACTCCATGCCGTAGACCCGCGCAGGGTCGTGCTGGTAGGAGGGGCGGGGGTCGTTGGCCAGTACCCCGCGCAGGGCGTCGCGGTCGGCCTGCGGCACGGCGGCCCAGAGTTCTTCCGGACAGGACACCTCCAACAGGTGGCGCCGGGTCTGGCCGGTAAAGCCCTCGGCAGCGTCCGGGTGACAGTCGGCGTAGGGGATATAGGGCTTGATGTCATAGATGGGGGTGCCGTCCATCAGGTCAGCCCCGCGCACCAGCAGGACGGGGCCCACCTCCGGGCGCATCTCGATGCCTTCCAGCTTCACGCTGGAAAGGCCCAAGGGGTTGGGCCGGAAGGGGGACCGGGTGGCGAACACGCCCATGCGGGTATTGCCGCCCAGACGCGGCGGCCGGACGGTGGGGGACCAGCTGTCCCGCACCGCGCCGGAGAACTGCCACACCAGCCAGATGTGGCTGAAATCCTCCAGCCCGCGCACGGCGTCGGCGCTGCGGTATTCCGGGGTAAAGATCACCTCGCCCCGCAGGCTGTCCACCAGCCCGCTCTGCCGCGGGATGCCGAACTTGGTGGGAAAGGCAGTGTGGATGTGGGCAATGACCTTCAGGGTCATCTCTTCGGGTGCTGTGGGCATAGGACGCTCCTTGTTCAGTAGATTTTTTCGATGACGGTCTCCGGCGGGATGCCGTACCGGGTGCGGAAGGCCGCCAGTTCCTGCGGGGTGCGGATGAGCTGGACGTCCTCAAAATGGCCGTCCGGGTGCACAAAACCGGCTACCTGCTCCCCGGTGCAGATGCTGCACCGCAAAGCGGGCCGCTGCACGGCCGGGTCGTAGGCGGCAGACGGTTTCTTTTTGGAAAAGAACATGGCAGACCCTCCTTATGATAGGTTATAAACCGCGGCAGAAGCCCACGGCCCGGCCCTCGATGCGGATCTCGTTCAGCTGGGGACCGGTGTAGACCATGGGCGGGCAGACGGCGGTGTTGTCGGCCAGCAGCATCACAGTGTCGCCCTGCCGGTGAAAATGTTTGAGGGTGGCTTCCTCGCCGATGCGCACCGCGGCGATCTCGCCCTGCTCCACCTCCGGCTGGCAGCGGATGCAGACGATGTCGCCGTCGCAGATGGTGGGAGCCATGCTGTCGCCATGGCAGGTCAGCGCAAAGTCGGCGTGCCACGCCGCCGGAACGCCGATGTACTGCTCGATGTTCTGCTCGGCGGTGATGGGGGTGCCGCAGGCGATGGAGCCCACCAGCGGCACCATGGCCATGGCGGGCAGCGGCTCAAAGCCCGGCGGCGGGCAAGGCACGTCCAGCCCCAGCAGATAGGCCGGGGTGGTCTCCAGTGCCGCGGCCAGCTCTTCCAGCTTTGCCTGCGGGATGTCGTTGACCCCTTTTTCCAGCTTGGTGATGGAGGATTTGGAGCGGTATCCCATGCGCTGGGCCAGCTGCTCCTGCGAGAGGCCCAGTTCTTCGCGCCGCAGCCGGACGCGGGTGGAAAGTTCGGACATAGACGCCTCCGTTCAAAAACGAATGGTTGTGCGGTGAAATGGGTGCTTCTGGAGGCAGTATACCAGAAAAGTGGGCGAAAATCAACTTTTTTCGCGCGATTTTTGAAAATCGGTTGACAGACAATCAACTTACGACTATACTACAACCAAAGATTGTTGAACGACGTGAAACCGACAAAAAAGGAGCGGAGAACATGGCCAATACCAGACTGATCGAAGAATACATCCGCGACAGCGGCTACAAGCTGCGGCATGTGGCCCGCGCGCTGAACATCAGCGAGAGCGCGCTGCACAGCAAACTGCAGGGGCAGACCCAGTTCAAACTGAACGAAGCCGAAAATCTGTCGGCGATGCTGGGAATGACGATGTCGGAGCGGGATGCCTGCTTTTTTGACACCCAGAACCGCTATGAGCGCAGCCTGGCCGCTGCAGAAAGGAGAAAGCCGAAATGACAAAACAACAGCGTGATGCCACCCGCAGCGCCCTGCTGGCCTATGGCCGGCGGCAGTGGGCGCGGTCGCCGGGGAACCGCCGGTGGGAAAAGGCCATTGAGGACAGCATGGCCTATTACAAGGAAGCGGATCCCATCCGGGCCGATCTGCTGCAGCTGCGCTATCTGCAGCACCGCAAGGAGGCCGACGTGCTGGAACAGCTGCACATCGGCCGCACGACCTACCAGAAAGCGGAGCTGGACCTGCTGAGCACCATTGCGGTGTATGCCGCCCAGAATGGTGCCTTCAACTGAAGAGATGCTGATAAAATCCCATTGATTTCCGCAGCAGGAAATCGGTGGGATTTTTGCGTCGGAAGAAAACTGCCGCGACCCGGCCAATGGAGCGGATCAATAAAAACATGCCTCGTAATATCCAAAAAATACAATAAAATGTTGAAAATGACTGAAATAGTTGCTATAATGACGATGCGGATAAAAAGAGAACATGATATAGCATAATAGTCCGCTTCCTGCATTTGCGGGATTGCTCCAATGATTTAGCACAATGAGGGATTTTCCCCGCATTTGCGGGGGTAACAGAAGAAAAACAGAGTAAAAATCGCTGAAAAAACGTGAAAGTCCTGTTTATGGGACGGCATATCGGTTATTCTTTGCTTATCAGAAAATCACCGGCTGCCAATGGGAACGATGCTTTGGAGGTGGAACGATGAAACGACCGGAACTGTCCTGCAAGGTACGGCGTTTTGCAGGCAAAACAGACCCGGACAACAGCAGTTTGTGGCTGCCGCTCTGGATGCATCTGCGGGACACAGCAGGCATTATGCGGTTTCTGGTGCAGCAGTGGCTGCCGGAAAGTGTGCGGCGGAATCTGGACCTGGACGAGGAACTGCTGACCCGGACTGTCGTTTTTCTGGGGTGGGTCCACGATATCGGGAAAATCACGCTGGCCTTTGCCGGCCCGATCATGAGCCTGCTGCCGGAGGCAAAACAGCGGTTGGAGGAGGATACCGAGCTCCGCTGGAACGAGCAGAAAAAGAAATTTTCCCACCATGCGCTGGCCGGGGAGGCAATCCTGCGGGAGCTGGGCTGCCCGGAAGGGTTGGCCTCGGTCGTGGGGGCGCACCACGGCAAGCCGCAGGAGGCAAATAATGTTCTGGACCAGCTGGAAGACGGAGTGTATGAAACAAATTACTGGCCCAAAGGACGGAAAACATTTTGGTGGAGCTGCTGGCAGGAACTGTTCGATCACGCCCTGCAGGAAAGCGGCTTTTCTGACGTGAAAGAGCTGCCGGAGCTGTCGGTCCCGACGGAACTCCTTCTGACCGGCCTGCTCATCATGGCGGACTGGATCGCCAGCAATCCCCGGTATTTCCCGCTGATCCCGGTAGAGGAACTGGGCGACGAGAGCCTTTATCCGGCCCGCGTGGAACGGGCATGGCAGAAATTCGCGCCGACCCTTCCCTGGGAAGTGCAGGAGGCCGCGGCGGACCCGGCGGAGTTCCGGGAGCGGTTCGGCTTTCTTCCGAACGAAGTGCAGCAGGCTATGCTGGAGGCTGTGAACAACGCACAGGAACCGGGCATTTTTATTCTGGAAGCCCAGATGGGCGTGGGCAAAACCGAGGCTGCGCTGGCAGCAGCGGAGGTTCTGGCACAGCGCTGCGGGGAGGGCGGCATCTTCTTTGGTCTGCCGACCCAGGCCACCGCCAACGGCATTTTTGGGCGGCTGCTGAACTGGGCGCAGAAACAGTCGGACGGGCTGGAACACTCCATCCGGCTGGCGCACGGCATGGCGCAGCTGAATACAGACTATTTGAAATTGCAGCAGGAACCGGTGCCGGTGGAGGATGACGCCGACGACCCGGAGGAACGGGTGATGGTGCACCAGTGGTTTCAGGGCAGCAAACAGGCGCTTCTGGCCAACTTCGTCATTGGCACGGTGGATCAGCTGCTGATGGCGGCCTTGCAGCAGAAGCATGTGATGCTGCGGCATCTCGGCCTGGCGGGCAAGGTGGTGGTGATCGACGAGTGTCATGCCTACGACGCCTACATGAATTGTTATCTGGACCGGGCACTGAACTGGCTGGGAGAGTACCGGGTGCCGGTGATCCTGCTTTCGGCCACACTGCCCGCCAAGCGGCGCACCGAACTTGTGACCGCATATCTCAACCGGAAAACGCTGCCGGATGCACCCTGGAAAACCTGCCGCGGCTACCCGCTGCTGACCTGGACCGATGGAAAACAGGTGCGGCAAACCGGCATTCCGCTGCACACACCGCCGCGCCGGGTGACGATGGAATCCCTGACGGAGGAACATCTGCCGGAAATGCTGCAGAACGCGCTGCAGGAGGGTGGCTGTGCAGGCGTGATCGTCAACACGGTGCGGAAAGCGCAGGACCTTGCGGCCCGCCTGCGAGAAGAGCTGCCGGAATTTGGAGTGCTTGTGTTCCACGCACAGTTCCTGATGCCTGACCGCGCCGAAAAGGAACAACACCTGATGGAGCGCATCGGCAAGCGCTCGACCCCGGCGCAGCGCGACCGGCTGATCGTGGTGGGTACGCAGGTGCTCGAGCAGTCACTGGATATTGATTTCGATTATATGATTACGGAACTGTGCCCGATGGACCTGCTGCTGCAGCGCATCGGACGGCGCGCCATCCGGGCCGGGCGCGTCCGCAGCCGGTGCAGGAGGCCCGCTGTGCAGTGCTGGACACCGGGACCGAGGAATTTGACGAGGGCAGTACAGCCATCTATGGCGAATGGCTGCTCGGGCGTACCCGGAAGCTTCTGCCGCAGGAAGTGCAGCTGCCTGCGGATATCGCCCGGCTGGTACAGGACACCTACGGCTGGGAGCCGGACTGCCTGCCCGCAGACCCGCAGAGCACAGCGGCACGGGGAACGTATGAGCTGGAACAGAAGAAAAAGCGGGAAAATGCGGAGACTTTTTGCATCAAAAAGCCGGAGAAAAACCGAAAAATGCCGCAGCTCAATGTGCTGGATGACTGGATGGATGACAGAGCAAAGACCAGCGACGCCGGTGCCCGTGCCGCTGTGCGCGACGGCGACCCGTCCATTGAAGTGCTGGTCATGATGCAGGACAGCAGCGGCAATGTCCGCTTCCTGCCCGGAGAGGGAGAAGCGGCCGGGCCCTGTGTGGCGGTGGACCAGCCCCCGCAGCCGGAAGAAGCCTTGCAGATCGCGCGGCAGAGGCTGCGTCTGCCGGGGTATTTCAGCAAACGATGGAGCGTGCAGCAAACCATTGACGCGCTGGAAGCCGAGACTCGGAAGCATTTTGCGGCATGGCGGCTCTCCCCGCTGCTGCGCGGGGAACTGGTCCTGCTGCTGGACGAGCGCCGCACGGCACACCTTGCTGGGCAGGTGCTGCACTACGACCGTGAGAACGGCCTGACCTATCAGAAGGAGGATGAGGATGGAGACGATGGAGTTTAACCTGCTGCGGGAACCGTGGGTCCGGGTGCGGACACAGGACTGCACTGTGCAGGAAGTCTCGCTGACCGACGCCCTGCTCCATGCACACGCGTATGTGGACCTTGCGGGCGAGATGCCCACACAGGACGCCGCCATGCTGCGGCTGCTGCTGGCGGTGCTGCACACGGTGTTCTCCCGCGTGGATGGGAACGGTGTACCGGCACCGTTTGAAGAACCCCGGGATGCTCTGCAGCGCTGGAGCGAACTGTGGCAGTTGGGGCACTTCCCGGAACAGCCGATCCGGGATTACCTGGACAAATGGCAGGACCGCTTCTGGCTGTTCCACCCGGAGCGCCCCTTCTGGCAGGTGCCGGAAGCGAAGATCGGCAGTCCATTCGGAGCGAAAAAGCTGAACGGAGAAGTGTTTGAAAGCGAGAATAAAACCAGCCTGTTTTCTGCCTGTGCGGGAACAGGAAAGGAAAGCATGGACTACCCGCAGGCTGCACGATGGCTTGTGTCTTTAAACAATTATGACGATGCGGCGGCTAAGAAAAAGGCAAAAGACCGGCCGCTGCCGTCGATGGGGCCGGGGTGGCTCGGCCGGATCGGTGTGATCTATGTAAAAGGCAGCAATCTGTTTGAAACACTGATGCGGAACCTGATGTTCCTGCAAGATGGCGGAGAACTCTGGGAACCGGATGTTCCGTGCTGGGAGCTTGAGGATGCAAGAAGCGGCGAACGAACTGAGGTGGTATGCCCGGATAACTTTGCGGAGCTGATGACGATGCAGTTCCGAAGGGCCCTTTTGGAGCGAAAGGAAAACAAAGTTGTGGGCTATACGGTCTTGGGAGGAGACTTCTTTGATTCCACGAATGCATTTGCAGAACCGATGACGCTCTGGAATAAAAAAGAGGACAAAAAGACAGGGCTGGTGGATTATTATCCGCGGAAACATGAGATGGGAAAACAGCTCTGGCGGGAGTTTTCCGCTATCAGTGATAGGGGCGGCCATAAACCCGGCGTGATCTGGTGGAATACCTATTTGCAGGGCCGGAAATTGCTGAGCAGAAAAGAAATTCTACAGGTTTGTGCAGTTGGGGTGGAATACGGAGCGCAAAGTGCCTCCATGAAAGATTGTTACACGGATGCGCTTTCGATGAATCTTGAACTGCTAAATGAATTGGGCCGTACATGGCAGATCTATGTTGACGATGAAGTGAACAACTGTGAGCAGGCTGCACGGATCGTGGGTCGTCTGGCACAGAACCTGGCCCTTGCGGCAGGGGACAAGAACGACACCGGTGCCGAAGCTGCCCGCGCGCAGTTCTATTTTGCGGTCGATCAGCCGTTCCGGCGGTGGCTGCAAGGCATTGACCCAGAGACGGATGAACCGGTCGAGAAAGCGGCCGAGTGGCAGGAGCAGGCATACCGGCTTGCGGCAGAATTGAGCAAGCAGATGGTGGAGCAGGCGGGGACCGCTGCATTCATCGGGCATCGCGTTCCGGATAAAAAGAATCCGGAAAAGAGTTATCTGTATACAGCGCCCAAGGCATACAACAGCTTTCTGTATGATTTGCGGAAGCTGTACCCGAAACAGGATGAAGGAGGGACAGAATGAAAACCAATGAGGTAAAAGCCTGCGTGATCCGGCAGCTGCGTCGGCTGCAAGTTCTGCCGGAGCCGCAGAGACGGGCCGAGCTTGCCGAGCTGCGCCGGGGCGTGGGGCGTCAGCCCGGAGACCTGCCTGCGTTGTGGGGCGCTCTGCTGGCCGACATGCCGGAGCAGCTGCAGGGCAGCAATGGCCCGTCAAAGGCGGAATGGGCCGTCTATACGGCGTTGACCCTGTTTGCCCTGCACCAGCAGGGGGAAGCCGGTGTTTCCATGAACCAGCCGGGCAGAACGCTGGGCGGTGCAGTGCGGCAGCTGGCCGAAAAAACGGCTGCCGGGCAGGACTGGACCGAGAGCAGCGTGCTCCGGCGGTTCAACGCGCTGGCAACGGCGGATTCCATGCCGGAAGTCTCGCACCACCTGCGTGGGATGATCCAGCTGCTGCGGCGGGAAGGGATCCCGCTGGATTATCCGCAGCTGGCCGAGGATCTGTATCAATACCAGTTTGTGGACGGTGCGCCGAATGTCCGTTTGCGGTGGGGCCGGGACCTTTATGCGAGCCCCACGGAGAAAACCAAAGAGAACGAAAAGGAGAATTGAGATGGATACCAAACGCCTGTATGTTGATTTTCATGTTCTGCAGACCGTGCCGCCCAGCTGCGTCAACCGCGACGACACCGGCAGCCCCAAGACCGCTGTCTATGGCGGGGCCGTCCGTGCCCGGGTGTCCTCGCAGGCGTGGAAGCACGCCATGCGCGTGATGTTCACCGAGGAGATGAGCGATGCAGTTGAGACCGGTTACCGCACCAAGAAGGGCACCGATCTGGTGGCAAAGCAGATCAAAGCCCTTGCTCCGGACAAGGATGCCCTCAAACTGGCCCAGAAGGTCATTGCAGATGCAGGCATCAAGAGCGATGACAAGGGCACAAAAGCGCTGTTTTTCATGAGTACGGCACAGGCAAAGGCATTGGCAGAGCTGGCTGTAGAAGGCTGCAAGGACAAAAAGCAGTACAAGGAAGCCCTGAAAGCGGCTCCCTCTGCGGACATGGCGCTGTTTGGCCGCATGGTGGCAGATGACCCGTCGCTGAACTACGACGCTGCCGCACAGGTGGCCCACAGCATCTCTACCCACACCGTGCAGAACGAGTTCGACTATTTCACCGCCGTGGACGACTGTGCCCCGGAGGACAACGCCGGTGCCGGGCATCTGGGCACGGTGGAATACAATTCTGCCACCCTGTACCGCTATGCGACGGTCAATGTTCTGGAGCTGGTGCGCACGCTGGGCGCAGAGCAGGCGGCACAGACGGTCCGGGCGTTCGGTGAGGCGTTCATCCGCTCCATGCCCACCGGCAAGCAGAACAGCTTTGCCAACCGCACCCTGCCGGATGCTGTCTATGTCACCCTGCGGGAGGATCAGCCGGTGAACCTCTGCGGTGCCTTTGAAAAGCCGGTGCGCAAGAGTGCCGAGGGCTATGCGGAACCGTCCAAGGCTGCATTGAAGCGGTACGCACAGGAGCTTTACGCCACCTTTGCAGAGGCACCGGAGCAGAGCTTTACGGTGGGTACCGGGCTGGAAGAACTGGCACAGCCCATGCCGCTGAACACCATGCTGGTGGTACTGGAAAAGGCCGTAGAGGAGAAGCTGTCCGGGAATGAGGTGTGACCATGGCAACCTTATTGCTTCGGCTGGCTGCACCCCTGCAGTCCTGGGGTTCGGACTCCAAGTTTGAGACCCGCAAGACCGACCGGGAACCCACCAAGAGCGGTGTGGTCGGCCTGTTGGCGGCGGCGCTGGGGCTGCGCCGGGACGACACGGAGGGCCTTGCCCGGCTGAACGGCCTGCGCTTTGCCGTGCGGGCAGACCAGGAGGGCAGTCTGCTGGTGGATTTTCACACCGCCAAAAGCCGGGACACCTCCTATGTGACCTACCGCCACTATCTGCAGGATGCTGTTTTTCTGGCAGGGCTGGAAAGCGGGGACGAAGCTCTGCTGCGGGAGCTGGAAGCGGCTCTGCGGCACCCGGTCTACCCGCTATATCTGGGGCGGCGCTCCTGCCCGCCCACCCTGCCGCTCTGTCTGGGTATCCGGCAGGGGAGCCTGCTGGACGTCCTCAGGACGGAACCCATGCAGGGACGAAAACCGGAAACAGGGAAGCTGCGCATCGTGGCCGACGCCGACCCGGCAGACCCTGCAGCAGTGCCCCGGCAGGATCTGCCGGTGTCCTTCAGCCCGGTGCACCGACAGTACGGGTTCCGCCCGGTGCGGGAATGGCGGCTGGAACGGCCAGAAATGCCGGAACCGACGGAGCACGACCCCATGGCGGAATTGCAGAATTGAGGTGAGATGCAATGTATTTGTCCCGCGCAGAACTTGACCCCGCCCGCCGCAGTACCATGATCGCGCTGACTTCTCCACAGAAGTTCCACGGCGCGGTGGAAAACTCGTTCTCCGGCGAACGACGCCGCAGGCTGTGGCGGCTGGACAGCCTGAACGGAAAACTGTATCTGCTGCTGCTCAGCGAGGAGCTCCCCGACCTGACCGGACTGTGTGCGCAGTTCGGAACGGGAGCCGCACCGGAAACGCGCCGCTACGAGCCGCTGCTGGAACGGGTGACCCCGGGCAGCTGCTGGCAGTTCCGTCTGACGGCAAACCCGACCCGCACCCGGAAAGACCCGGCGGACCCGCTGGCGCGGGGTACCCTGAAGCCCTGCTATCTGGAAGCGGAGCAGGAACAGTGGCTGCTGGAGCAGGCCGGGAAGCACGGCTTTGCCCTGACGGAGGGCGCTTTTCAGGTGACCCGGAAACAGACCTGTCACTTCCGGAAGAACGGAAAGCGGCCGGTCACATTGCTGGCGGTGACCTATGAGGGCATCCTGCAGGTGACCGACCCGGAAGCGTTCCGGGAGATGCTGTGTCAGGGCATTGGCCGCGGCAAAGCCTACGGCCTTGGCCTGATGACCATCCTGCACGGAGGAAGCAGCCATGGATGATGTGCCGGGCATGATCCGCCCTGATCTGCAGGCGCTGCCGCAGGTCCGGGACCGGATGACCTTTCTGTACCTGGAACACTGCACGCTGGGCCGTCAGGACGGTGCGATTACCGTAACGCTTTTCCCCGCACACGCGGGGGTGATCCGAGGCTTCATACTTTACGTTCAGCGTCCATCTGCTTTTCCCCGCACACGCGGGGGTGATCCCATCGTGATGGGTGACACCCCGCACGCAGTGCACTTTTCCCCGCATACGCGGGGGTGATCCCGTCCGCAGAATCCTGTTCCCGAAAGGTGATAGCTTTTCCCCGCACACGCGGGGGTAATCCTATCGCAAAAACAAAAATAGAACCATCCGGTGGTACCCACGAAGAACCAGATGGTTCAAGGAGTAGATTGCCGGATGGCTCTAAAAAGAATATAGCACAGAACGACGCACCTGTAAAGAAAAATACTTTTCCCCGCATGCGCGGGGATGCTCCCTCCATCGTGTCGCGCACCTTGGGATTCGCAGACTTTTCCCCGCATACGCGGGGGTGATCCCACCTTGACTTCCTTATTCATATTGCCCTGACGCTTTTCCCCGCACACGCGGGGGTGATCCCCGGAGGATGGGGCGAATGAAGAAGCGGAAGAACTTTTCCCCGCATACGCGGGGGTGATCCCTGCGGGTAGTAGTAATCGAGCGTGTCTTTTCGCTTTTCCCCGCATACGCGGGGGTGATCCCCAGTTTGTGAACTTCTGGCCGGAGCAGTCGTACTTTTCCCCGCACACGCGGGGGTGACCTCAAGGGCAAGCGGCGCATGGTGTTCCTGCCGGGGAGACTGGTGACGGATCGGAAAGCCGCGGCGGATGAAAAATCAGGTTGTACAAATTCGATGGAAAAAGTTTATGCAAGACTCCATATTGCAATATATGAAATTTTGTATTATCATAAATCTGCAAGCGATCTGTCTTTTGTGAGGAGGGGCGGAACGCCCAAAATACGCTTCTTTCCTGTGGAATTTCCCACGGTCCACCTGATGCGGATTGAAAGATAGGTCGAGAAGGGAAGAGCAACCATGATGAACACAAGTCTGCTCCAGAAGTCTGGTCTGGCAACGCTGCAGGTCGCGCAGATCCTGGCAGGGCTGGAACCGGGAGACCGGATCCCCACGGTGACGGAACTGAGCGAACAATGCGAGATGGCACGGGGGAATATCCAGATCGCACTGAACAACCTGAAACAGAATCATGTGATTCGTCTGGAATCCCATGGGCAGAACGGCACCATTGCAACAGAGATCGACTATGTGGCAATGGCGCAGTATTGCAGCAATACGGGTCTGACCTGCGTGATGCCTATGCCGTATGGCCTGCGCTATGAAGGTCTGGCCAGCGGACTGTATGAGGAACTGAACCAGAAAGGGGTCACGGGTGCGATCGCGTTTATGCGCGGTTCCGGCTACCGGCTGAACTGTGTGGAAGAAGGGCGCTTTCATCTGTGCGTCATGAGCCAGCTTGCATTTGAACACTATGCACAGGAGGGCAAGGACATCCAGCTGATCGCGGCCTTTGGCCCGCAGAGCTATGTGGAACAGCATCGGGTCTTTGTCCGTCCGGACTTCAAGGGCGACTGGCAGAACTGCAAGGTGGGCGTGGATACCTCCTCGGTGGACCAGGAGATGCTGACCCGGTTCTGTTTTGCCGATAAGCCGGTGCAATATGTGCCCATCATCTATAGTCAACTGGTGCCGTTTCTGCACAGCGGCGTCATTGATGCCGGCGTCTGGAGCGCCGATATGCTGCCGGAGGGGCTGAGCTATTATCCGATGCCCCGGCTGGATGAGCAGGAAAAAGATACCGTGGCCGTGCTTGCCTGCCGGAAAAGTGATAACATCACCGCGCAGCTGGTGCGCAAGATCTTGTCGGTGGAGCGTGTGGACCACATCCAGCAGCAGGTGATGCGCAAGCAGATCATTCCGCGCTACTAAGCAAAGGTGCTGTCAAACAGAAGTCACATCTGCATGGAGGACATGCGGATGTTTCTTTCGGGATGAAAATACAAAATATTGTATAAAACATTTTCTTCCGAAAACCGATACAGGATGTCTGATTTTTTTGCAGAAAGAAAAGGAGATCTCGCATGAAAAAGATCACTCGGCGCAACTTCCTGATCGCATCCGGCAAAACCGTTGGCACACTGGCAGCTGCCTCTGCCTTTATGGGGTGTGCCAGCCCGGAGCAGGCGGAGAACTGCTTCCCCCGGTCTGCAATGCCCGTCCGGACCGATGACCGCCTGACGGCCATCGACAACATTGTGGAAAACTACATGGGACAGGGATATTTCCCCGGCGCAACGATCGTGGTGGCACGCGGCGGCAAGATCGTGTATGAAAAGGCATACGGCTACGCAATGCTCAACGACATGGGCGTGCGGCTGGACGATCCCCGCCCCATGCAGATGGATACCATGTTCGACATGGCATCCTGCACCAAGATCATGGCCACGACACAGTCCATCATGAAGCTGTACAGCGAGGGCAAGATCGACCTGAATGCCACGGTAGCAAGCTACATTCCGGAGTTTGCCAAGAACGGGAAGGAAAACGTCACCGTGCATCAGCTGCTGACTCACACCTCCGGTCTGCCGCAGTGGAAGGCGATGTTCCTCTACATCGAGAAGGACAAGGCCAAGGTGCTGGATTACATCTGCAACTGTGAGCTGATGTTCGCCCCCGGCGAGGAAAAGTACAGCGACCTGGGCTTCCAGATGCTGGGCTTCCTGGTGGAGCGGATCACCGGGCGCTCGATGGACGAATACGTCAAGAACGAGATCTACAAGCCTCTGGGGCTGAAGCGCACCACCTATCTGCCGCTGGCCAACGGCTTTACCACCGAGGATGTGGCAGCCACCTCCTTCGGCAACCCGTATGAGTATGCCATGGTGGACGAGATTGACTACCCGGGCTTTGGCTACGACTGTACCGCCGATCTGGACGCGTTCCGCACCTTCACCGGCTGGCGCAACTACACCCTGCAGGGCGAGTGCAACGACGGCAATGCATGGATGGCAAACGGCGGCGTGGCCGGTCACGCGGGCCTGTACTCCGACGCGGAAGATCTGGCCGTGCTGTGCCAGGCCATGCTGAACGGCGGCATCTACAAGGGCGTCCGCCTTTACAAGAAGGAAGTCATCGACGAGTTCACCAGCGAGCAGAACGGCAAGCCGTCCCGCGGGCTGGGCTTTGAGCGGGGCTCCTCGTTCATGGGCCGCGGCGACCGCCACTACGACGCCTTTGGCCACGCAGGCTTTACCGGCACCCATGTGGTCATGAACAAGACCAACAAGACCGCCGTCATTTTCCTGACCAACAAGCAGAACGTCGGCTTCAAGCCGGACTCCACCTCGTACTACAGCCCCTATAGCTGCTGCGGCGAGATCTGTGAGCTGGTCTGGAACATTTTTGGAACCGAAGCTCCGGCTGAGACGCTGGCCGACAAGATCGGCACCTGGCTGTAAGCAAAACAAAAAATCATTGGGAGATGTCAGAGATGGATTTTGAACCGAGATTAACGATCCTGCACCAGGCAGGGATGCTGTCCGAGGAGGATTGCCGGAAGGTACAGGATGTGATCCGCTTTTTTCAGGAGAAATACGGTCTGACATTGACCGAAGAAAACGCCTCCGCCATGATCACGCACCTGTGCGCTGCGCTGGGGCGCATCCACCGCGGAGAGCCGGTGGAGCCGCTGGACGAGGAGGTCTACGAAGAGACCAGCCAGGAGCCTACCTTCCCCAAGGCACTGGAAGCAACGCAGGCGCTGGTGCGGGAGATCCTGCCGGACCTGCCGGAGGACGAGCAGAAGTTCCTGACCATGCACATCGGGGTCGTGCTGGCACAATCGTGACAGCATTTGCATAAAACCCACATCAGAAAGGAGGGCTAGCTTATGAAAATCGTAGTAGGCGGCCAGATCGACAAGCAGAAGGTTTATGACACCATCAAGGGTGTTGTAGGCGACCGTGCCTCGGTGGAGATCAAGGATGACATTGCGGCGGCAATGGCGGTCAAGACCGGGCAGGCAGATTACTACTTCGGCGCCTGCAAGACGGGCGGCGGCGGTGCGCTGGCAATGGCCATTGCCCTGCTGGGCATGAACCAGTGCGCAACGGTGTCCATGCCGGGCAAAATGCTGAGCGAGGACGAGATCCTGGCACAGGTCAAGGCCGGCAAGAAGGCATACGGCTTTACGGATCAGCACATCGAAAAGGTCGTGCCGATCATTCTCAAGGGTCTGGGCTTCTGATCCGGATCGTCAAATAAGGAGGATTACATATGGAAACCATTCTGCGCTACGTTATCATCGCGGCAGTTGGTGCGTTGGCATCGATCCTGGCAAACCAGAGCATCGCCGTGTTCAACGACGGCCTGCGCCCGGTCCTGCCGGAGTATCTGGAAAAGCGCATGGACCGCAAGGCTCTGGCAGCCACCAGCTTTGCCATCGGCTTTGGTCTGGTCATCGGCTACGGCCTGCCCACGTCCATTGCCGCAAGCATCATCCTGATCCACTGCATCCTGCTCACCACCGACATCATCGGCACCTGGTGCCCGGACACCAAAAAGGGCATGATCGTTTCCGGCGTCATCGGCGCTGTGTACGGCGTGGCCCTGCTGTTCGGCCTGCAGGTGATCATCGACCTGTTCAACCTGCTGCCGGTCAACTTCCTGGGCAGCCTGGGCCAGGTCTCTGCCGGTATCACGCTGGCCTTCGCCATCTTCCCGGCTGTGACGGTTGCCCTGCAGTTCGGCGCTGCCAAGGGCATCATCACCGCCGTTGTGACCCTGCTGGTCCGTCAGATCGTTGAGACCTACGGCAAGATCGCACTGGACGCTGAGCACACGATCAGCCTGAACAAGGACGGTATGGCCCTGCTGGCCGGTATGATCATCATGCTGGTGTTCGCTGCCATGGATAAGGAAGGCAACGACCAGAACTCCAACGAAATGCTGACCCAGATCTTTGCCGACAAGGTCGCACGCATCCGCAAGTATATGCCGGTTCTGGCCCTCATGGGCGGCCTGATCGCAGCAGGCACCAGCATGAGCATCATGGCCGGTGACCCCATCAGCCTGGGCCTGCTGGCCGAGGGTGACCGCGTCAACGCAGGTCTGACCGCTCTGGCCCGTGCCATCGGCTTTATCCCGCTGGTTGCCACCACCGCCATCACCACCGGCGTCTACGCTCCGGCCGGCATGACCTTCGTCTTTGTGATCGGTCTGCTGATCCCCAACCCCTTTATCGCCCTGATCGCCGGTGCAGCCTGCATCTGCGTGGAGATCCTGCTGCTGAACGTCATCGCAAAGGGTCTGGACAAGTTCCCCGGCATCAAGCGCTGCGGCGACAACATCCGTACCGCTATGAGCTACGTCATCGACATCGCCCTGCTGATTGGCGGCATCCTGGCTGCTCAGGCGATCATGCCCACGACGGGTCTGTTCATCATCGTGGCATTCTGGTGCATCAACAAGTGCAGCAAGAAGCCTCTGGTCTCCATGGCGGTCGGTCCTCTGGGCGCGATCCTGGTTGGCCTGATCGCAAACGTGCTGTTCCTGCTGTCTCTGTACACCCCTGCCGCCTGATCCCCGGATAAAATGAGCGCCTCCCGGCCTGCGTCGGGAGGCGGCTCTGGTTAAGAAACAATACAGGAGGCGAATCCTTTTGAAACTGCCTGAAAAGATTCTGTATGCGCACGAGCATACGACGATCGACCTGTCCGGCCCGAAGAAGAACATCGACTGCAGACTGGATGATTTTGACGCGACCGCGGCAGAATACCGGCGGCTGGCGGAACACGGTGTGGTCGGCATCATCGACCAGACCAACCGCGGGATGGGCCGGAACGTGGCCTATGTGCAGAAAATGGCTGCACAGGCGGGGGTGGAGATCGCCCACGCGACGGGCTACTACAAGGAGCCTTTTCTCCCGCCGGAGTGCTATAAGCTGACCGAACAGCAGCTGTGTGACATCATGGTGAAGGAACTGACCGAGGGCATTGAAGGCACCGGTGTCCGGGCGACCGTCATCGGCGAGATCGGCACCTCGAAGGACATCACCGAGACGGAGGCCAAGGTGTTCCGTGCGGCATCCCGCGCCCATGCAGAAACGGGGGCACCCATCTGCACCCACACAACGCTGGGCACGCGCGGCCTGGAGCAGCTGGAGATCTTCAAGAGCTTTGGCGTTGACCTGAGCCGGGTGGTGCTGAGCCACATCGACCTGTCGGCCGATCTGGATTACATGAAGCGCCTGCTGGATCAGGGGGTCAACATTGCGTTCGACACCATCGGCAAGTGCAACTACCAGCCCGATGTCTCCCGTGCAGACTGGCTCAGCCGCCTTTGTGCGGAAGGGTACGACACGCAGATCGTCATGAGCATGGACATCACCCGCCGCAGCAACTTTGCAGACCGGGGCGGTGTGGGCTACAGCTACCTGCTGGACACCTTTGCTCCGCTGGCAAGCGAGGCAGGCGTGCCGGACCGCGCATGGGAGAACCTGCTGTACCGCAATGCACTGCGCATCTACAAAGGACAGAAATAACAAGGATTCGAGGAATTGACAATGAAAAACTATCCCCTGCATTCTATCTCGCTGGAACAGGCAAAACAGCTCCAGTTCAAGGTCATTGACGCAGTGACCCGCAATTTTCAGGGAGAGGAAGTCCTCTCGCTGGGCGACCTCGGCGTGGTGAAAGGGCTGAACAAGCCCCGCTGCACGGTAAAGGTGGAAAAGGTCTTTGCCGACACCTTTGATGCCCCGGCGGCGCTGCTTGTGCGCGGCTCCGGCACGGGCGCGATCCGCTGGGCTCTGACCGCTTGCCTGAAACCGGGGGATGCCATTCTGGTGCACACCTCGCCCATCTATACGACGACGCAGGTGACCATCGACGCCATGGGGCTGAAACCCATCCGCGCGGACTTCAACGATCTGGAACAGCTCAAGGCCGTCTGTGCGCAGCACAAGGACGAGATCCGCGGCGCCCTGGTGCAGCTGACCCGGCAGAAGCCGGAGGACCGCTACGACTACAAGGCCGTGATCGCAGCCATCAAGGCTGCGCTGCCGGGCATCCCGGTGGTGACCGATGACAACTACGCCGCCCTGAAAGTGGACGCCATCGGCTGCCAGGCGGGGGCCGACCTGTCCACCTTCTCCTGCTTCAAGATCCTTGGTCCGGAGGGCGTCGGTGCAGTGATCGGCAGCAAGGAGCTGATCGACCGCATCTACAAGATGCAGTATTCCGGCGGCAGTCAGGTGCAGGGACACGAAGCCATGGAGGCCCTGCGCGGCCTGATCTATGCGCCGGTGGCGCTCGCCATCCAGAGCGAGGTCAACGAGGAGCTGGTCCGCCGCCTGAACGCCGGCGAGGTCCCCCATGTGCGGCAGGCGTTCCTGGCAAACGCGCAGAGCAAGGTGCTGCTGGTGGAGTTTGATCAGGAGATCGCCGAAAAAATTCTGGACGCTGCCCCGAAGTTCGGCGCAGCGCCGCATCCGGTGGGCAGCGAGAGCAAATACGAGTTTGCCCCCATGATCTACCGTGTCAGTGGAACGTTCCGTGCGCAGGACCCGACCATTGAACACCGGATGATCCGCATCAACCCCATGCGCAGCGGCCCGGACACCATCATCCGCATCCTGCGCAGCTGCATGGAGCAGGTCGAGGAAAACTGAACCGCTGAAAAAACGAGAGGAAAAGGAGAGATGCCCTGTGTTTTTAAAGACCGTAATGGAGCGCAACCAGCCGTTGGTGCGTCTGGGCATTGAATGGCAGCAGAATGGCGTGATCCTGCCGGACACCTATCTGCTGGATTACGACACGATCCTGGAAAATGCCCGCAGCATCAAACAGGCAGGCGACGCAAACGGCGTGCAGAACTTTTTCATGCTCAAGCAGATCGGACGCAACCCCCTGATCGCCCGTGCGCTGACCGACATGGGATATGTGGGCGCTGTGTGCGTGGACTTCCGCGAGGCGCTGACGATGGTGGAAAATCAGATCCCCCTCGGCAACGTAGGGCATCTGGTCCAGATCCCCCGGGCGGCCCTGAAAAAGATCCTCCGCGCAAAGCCGGTGATCGTAACGGTGTACACGCTGGAAAAAGCCCGCGAGATCAGCGCAGTCTGCACCGAGCTGGGCCTGCACCAGAAGCTGATGCTCCGTGTTCTGGGAGAAGGCGACATGCTGTATTCCGGGCAGTACGGCGGCTTTGAATTGCAGGAACTGGACAGCGCAGTGCGTGCGATCGAGGCGATGCCGAATGTGGAGGTGGGCGGCGTGTGCAGCTTCCCTTGCTTTTTGTACGACGAAGCGGCACAGGACATCCTGCCCATGCCCAACCTCCGGACCGTGCAGACCGCAGCCGAAATGCTGCGCGCCCGCGGCTACCGGGACCTGATGCTCAATACGCCCAGTGCCACCTGCACCCACAGCATCCCGATGATCGCGGCGGCAGGCGGCAC
>ERZ780167.1561-NODE-1561-length-19644-cov-4.082189_pt1 | contig 19644 bp, 15 predicted proteins | sample MGYA00510982_ERZ780167 | MGnify/ENA primary metagenome ERZ780167 (study PRJEB29588, sample SAMEA2146107) | human gut metagenome | biome: human gut; feature: human-associated habitat; material: faeces | place: Denmark | collected 2008/2010 ... | reverse complement strand
CCGGTCAATCCATAATTTCTGAATCGCGTGCAATAATTCTGTACCTTTATTTAAAATCAGATTAAGGCACACCAAAACTGCCGGCAGATAAAAATCTGCCGGCAGCCGTCTATTTCAGATCCCCAAACCTCAAACTTCTTTGGAATCCTTCCATGCCGCATTTACGCTTCATGAATTTATTTTGTTTTTACTGTCATCGCATTGCTCCAGTCTGAACAGATTTTTGTTGTCTTTCCATTCTTCTTCACATTCTTATAAGTACAGATCCGCACATAGTACTGTTTCTTTGTACTTAACTTTGTAATCTGTTTACTCTTTGCCTTATTGGAAGATACTGTTGTCAGGATCGAGCCTTTAAATGACTTATTGGTAGAACACTGAATGATATAGCCACTGGTGTTCTTCGTCTGCTGCTTCCAGTTGACCGTAACCTTTGCCTTTCCTGCCTTTACGGATTTGACCGTTGTTCCGGCAGGTGCGATACGAAATGTCCATGTCTTCTTGCCACTATATTTCTTACCCTTTAACTGAACCGTGACTTTATAGCTTCCGATCGATTTCCTTCCACTTGCATAGGTCACTGTATAGTCCGTACCGTTTTTCAGTTTTTTACCCTTGCTGTCCTTTACCGTGACAGTTGGCTTCTTCGCTTTCTTATCATATGTATAAATGCTCTTGCTAAGCTTTACACTGCTGATCTTATTGATCTTCTTTGTAGATAAAGTCTCGCCACAGGACTTGCATTTCGTTACAAGCTTTCCATCAGCACTAAAGGTTGCTTTCTTCTTTACACTCTGAGCCTGCTCCTTATGCTTGCATCCTGTCGTTTTCTTTGCTGTCAGATGATAGGATGTTCCTGATACATATATGTTCACATATCCCTTGATCGGCTCTCTTACATAGGATGCTGTATATCCGCTTCCCTCTTTGCCGAGATTATACCATTCATCCTGTGTAAGAATTACATTGTCGGAAGAAGGCTGACCGATATACCAGTCTGCTGCTTCTCCGTTTGAATCAGTGATCGATCCTATGCTGATCAGGTCACTTTTTACATAAGATATCACACCATTCTTAATATCAAGCTCAAATATGCATTTCTTACCGGTCTTATCTTCGATGTATTCCTGCTCACCTGAGGATTTACTCTTATAGGTATATGCTGATATCTCCTCCAAGGTTTTGTAATAGCCCATGTTCGATGGGTTAAATGCGGAATATCCATGTTCGATCTCATGTGCATAATAGAGATTCAAAGATTTGCAATAGATCAGCTTATAGATATAATAGCTGGTATCATACATATCTATCGCATATTTGGATTTTGCATCTCCATCCTTCATGTACACCTCAAATACAGAAGGCTCATCACTCAGCCATACAACGGGATGTGTAATATACCGGTCTGTATATGCCGCCTCCGTCTTTAAGGTTTTGTCTGTGTCTGCATCAACACAGTTTTTATATTCCTCTGATATTGAGTTTACATAGAACGGCATCTTATCTGTGCCTGCGTAGACATCTACAACTGCTTTTCCGCTTACCTTGAGAACGGCTTTTGTACCTTCCGGCTGCATGGTAATTCCACAATTTTTTCCCTTATTCTTATTAATCGTCAGAGTACCATCACCAAGAATCTCAACAGATCCGCCATAACCATAGCCCCATACAATAAGACTCTTAATCTGGTTATCACCCACCAGCTTGATCTTGAAGTCATCCCCCATCTCATTTGCCTCGATTGACATCGTTGGGTGTTTATAATTCGTAAGCGTTAAAGTATTCGTCTTCTTATCATAAACTGCCCCTTTTACAGTCTCTGCTTTTTGTGAACCTGTAACATATACAAAATGATTTGTATTCGTTCCACCCCGATTATAAATATTGATATACGCTGCACTATACTCTCCTGTATTTGGTCCATTTGCTGCCTGTACTGTCATCACGCATCCAACCCACATGCACAAAACCGCCAGCATCAGAGATACCTTTTTGAAATGTTTCATACCCATTTCCTCCTTTCATGGTTATACTATGCCATGAAGTATATCTGATAAACTGGCGATTTATAAGTTTACATTTGTTCTTTTTTGTATTTTTACCGCAATATCGTCACATAAATCCACTCAAAAGCAAGTTTTTATTAACAGGACTCACATCTTCCAGGATTGATCATCATATAGGCTTGAATCCAGTCCTATTCCAATCGTCAGACGCATTTATACCTTTATCGGTTTCTCCACGCATAATAGAACTGGATCAAGCCGATCCTTGACCTTGTATCTGTCTTTTCATTCAGCGATGAGATATGTTTATAGAGCGCAGTCCTTGAAATATACAGCTTTCCTGCAATATCCTGCACACTTTCATCCGATTCCAGAAGTTCTCTTAACACTTCCTGCTCTCTGTCTGTCAGACGATATTTCTCTGCAAATCGGGCAAAATAATCAACAGCGTCTGTACCGTCCGACTCTTTTATCACATTTTCCGATTCAATGTCGTGTTTTCCTGAAACCGAATCAAATACAGACCCCGTTGTTGCAGATGCAACTTCCACCGTAAGCCCATCCATATCTTCCTTACGTTCAAATCGTTCCTCTATGATATTCACGCGAAGCTGACTACTGTAAATGAACATCGCTATACTGATCATCACAAATAAAATAAGGATCACGATACTCGCAAGAAGCATCGGAGATAATCCCTCGCCGCTTACATTTCCATCTGCATTTACCGACATGGTATACGGCAACATGGTTGAGATAAAGCCGACGATACCGGCTCCGATATTATTGATAGCTCTGCCGAATCCTGCCCATAATGCAGGGATTCGCGTATAATAAGATACTTCCATAAAACCGGTTGTGAAGAACACAACGAAAAATCCTGCTGCCGGATAGAACACAAGCAGTCCAGCAAGGACCGAGCCACCTATACCGATCAATAAGATACAGAGCACGGATAAGACCGTCACACAGTACATGACCAGACTCATATATCTGCGTTTCTTCAGATCAAATAAAATTCCCGCAAGGATTCCACTTAAAGCCAGCAGAAGTCTCGGCCATTCACCTACATCGATCGCACCCTTTGCATGATAGTAAGTAACAATATTATCCAGAGCCGCAAATATGAATGTCATTAAAAGGACACAACAAACCAGCGCTCCACAGGTAAGTCCCGGATGAATCGAGGCATTATTCTGCACCTCCGTCTCATCCTCTATCTTAAAACAATCCACAAGTATTACAAAGATCACAACAAATATCAGTAGCATAGATGCCTGAATCCGATTGTCTGTGATCAGATTATTATTTACAAACTGAAGCAACAGACCTGCCGCATAAGCAGTTCCAACCATCAATGCCATATGATTACTGTTTTTCAGGATATCCGCTGCCTGATCATGCACCATACTGCCAAACATACCCGCAAACAAAAAGAACACGCACCCCCAGATTAACAGACTCCGTTCCGATCTGTTACCTGTCATCATCCAAATACTTAACATACAGATCACTCCTGAAATAATCTGCATAACCATTCCTTGTCGGCTTCCCCGATAGTGTTTCAAAATCGGATAGACCAGAAATCCTGCTGCACTGACTGTAAGAATAATGCTCTGTGCCCATACCACCCGACCTGCAGGTACCAGTTCCGCCATACGATCATCAAAGAAATATTCCGTTCCCAGAAACAAAAAATTAAAAACCGCTAATCCTGTTATGGCCAATATATAATTTCTGTATTTCCCCTTTTGATTCTTCTGCTCGGACATATATACTTCCCCATTATCTTTATAATTGTCTCATTTGTTCCCTGTCTTCCAATATTCCCCCAGCGTAAACTATTCTGTTAATGTACTACGCCCTGTCCTCAAGGTCAAATGTAATTTTTGTCAAATATGTCTCTTTGTTTTCTTTTTGCAACCGTTCCGTCAGTTCCCGCACGATATTCTTTTCCTGCCCCTGCCATTCCGATGGAACAACCATATCAAAAACAAGTTCTTTCTTTCCACCATGAGTGTGTACGCGGAAATCATGGATTGTTATTTCTGCATCTATTTGCTGCAGGATAGTAAGTACCTGATGGTGTATCTGATCGAGCTCTGCATCGTCCGTAATAACCGGATCATAATGAATGACCATATGCACACCAAATCGGTTCAGACATTCCCGTTCGATGCGGTCAATCTCATCATGACACACCATTGGATCGATCTTCTTATCGATCTCTACATGAATACTTGCATACTGTCTGCCCGGGCCATAATCATGTACCAACAGGTCATGACAGCCAAGTACCAACGGACAGCTGCTTATATATCCAATAAGCTGTTCCCGCAAACCGGTATTTGCACCTTCTCCAAGAAGCGGAGAGATTGTATCCTTTGCAAGCGAAATTCCGCTTACAATGATAAAAACAGATACCAGCCCACCCATAAGACCATCTATTTTCCATCCGCTGATATGTTCTACAACTGTTGCGGCAAGAACTGCAGCTGTTGTCAGCACATCATTTCTGCTGTCTGCGGCTGCAGCAAATAAGGTATTTGACTGAATCTTATCTCCCATCTTACGATAAAAGAACATCATCCAGAGTTTTACCAGGATCGAACCGATCAGCACAATGATCATCAGCATGGAAAATTCGATTGATGCCGGATGGATCAGCTTGAGTACCGATGTCTTTGCCAATTCAAATCCGATCACAAGGATCATAGCAGCCACAACCAGACTTGCCAGATATTCAAATCTTGCATGTCCGTATGGATGTTCTTTGTCTGCCGGCTTCTCTGCCAGCTTAAATCCGAGTAATGTTACGATGGAGCTTGCTGCATCTGACAGATTGTTCAATCCATCTGCAGTAATTGATGTAGATGCGGCCAACTTTCCAATCACAAGCTTGCTGCCTGCCAACAGCAGGTTACACAATACCCCTATGAAACCGGTCATCTTACCGACCGCTGCCCTTTTCTTAGAATCCTGATTTTCTTGTGCCATAATAGTTACCTCCGCATATATAAGATAACTTTATGCAACGCAATTAATAATCTTTCCATCAGATTAATAGAATTATCTCCGACCGGCTGTAGCCGGAATAATAAAAAACCTGCGGAACAAATAGTAACTACTGTCCCGCAGATCATAAATTCATTCTTTATCTGCTGCCACCCTGTGTGGCCCGGCCCTGTGGTCATCCCACCGCCTGCTCAGTTTGTACTGTAGATTGATATGCAGTGCAAAAAGTATTGATACATTATAGCATGCGGTTATCCATACATCAAGTGCCGGTTTCTGATATTTTGAAGGATGATATTTTGAAGGATCTGCCACCGGAAATCTGCTTCCGGCGGCTTATCCTTATTTGTACTCTGTATTACTTGGATGCGGCAGGATTCAACTTCTTGGTCTTGATCTCATCCTGAAGCATTGCAAGGAACTCATCCCTAGGAACAGTTGTTGTCTTCTGCTCACCATGAAGTCTGTAGCTGACAGTCTTATCATTTACCTCATTCTTACCAAGGATGATCAGATACGGAACCTTCTCAACCTGAGCAGCTCTCACACGATAGCCAAGCTTCTCTGCACGTTCATCAATCTCAACACGGATATTGTTATCATCTAAGAAATCATACAGCTCATGTGCATATGCATTTAATTCCTCATCTTCATTCTTTACAGGAAGAATTCTGGCCTGTACCGGTGCTAACCAAAGTGGCAGATTTCCCTTTGTCTCCTCCAGAATGTATGCCATGAAACGATCTAAGGAACCAAGGATTGCTCTGTGAAGAACGACAGGAGTCTTCTTTGTACCATCCTTATCAATATATGTCAGGTTGAATTTTGCAGGAAGACAGAAGTCAAGCTGGCATGTAGATAATGTATATTCATTTCCGATCGCCGGCTTAACATTTACATCAAGCTTTGGACCATAGAATGCTGCTTCACCGATCTCTTCTGTGTATTCGATACCGATATCATCCAACACTTTACGGAGTGCGTTCTCCGCTGTATTCCACATCTCATCGTCATCATGATATTTCACCTTATCCTCAGGATCTCTTAAGGACAGAACACAACGATAATCTGTGATATTGAAATCCTTATAGGTGTCGAAGATCAAGTCAACAACCTGCTTGAATTCAGATTCGATCTGCTCCGGTGTTACAAACAGATGGGCATCGTTCTGACAAAAATGTCTGCCTCTCTCGATTCCCTTTAAAGTACCACTGGCTTCGAAACGGAAATCATGTGCAATCTCGCCAATACGGATCGGAAGATCTTTATAGGAATGCATTTTGTTTGCATAGATCATCATATGATGCGGGCAGTTCATTGGACGAAGCACGAAAGACTCACCCTCAACTTCCATTGCAGGGAACATATTGTCTTTGTAATGATCCCAGTGACCGGATGTCTTGTAAAGATTTACCGTACCAACACAAGGAGTCATAACATGACGGTAGCCAAGCTTTCTTTCCTTGTTCTTGATATAATTTTCAAGCTCCTGCCATACGATATAACCCTTTGGAAGGAACATAGGAAGTCCACGTCCAACCAGATCATCTGACATGAACAGATTCATCTCTTTACCGATCTTTCTGTGGTCACGGTCTTTTGCTTCCTCTAATAACTTCAGATGTTCTTCCAGTTCTTCTGCTGTAGGGAAGCATACACCATAGATTCTCTGCATTACATGGTTCTTGGCATCACCCTTCCAGTATACACCGGAATATTTTACTAACTTGAAGTTCTTGCATAATTTTGTGTTATCAACGTGTGGTCCGCGACAGAGATCTGTGAAATCTCCCTGATCGTAAACTGTAATATTTCCATCCTCTAAGCCTTCGATCAGATCCAGCTTGTAGAAATCATCCTTGAACATTTCAAGTGCTTCTGCCTTTGTAACCTCACGTCTGTAAATCTTCTTGCCCTCTTTACAGATCTTCTTCATTTCTTTTTCGATAGCTGCGATCACATCATCGTTTACAACATCATCGCCAAGGTCGATATCATAATAGAAACCTTCTTTTACAACCGGTCCAACCCAGAACTTTGCATGTGGATACAAATGCTTTACGGCCTGTGCCATAACATGGGCGCAGGAATGATTGAGCGTATTTAATCTCTCGTCTGCTTTAAAATCTACCATTTTCTTATTTCCTTTCTTTTACCTGAACTGACATCCCACCCAATGGTACAATGTCCGATAATTATTTGTACAGGAATCCTTCTGTTTCTTTGTCTATTGCACAAAAAACGCCCCTGTACAGACGTTTTTTCATCTATACAAGGGGCGATTATAATTCTTATATCGCGGTTCCACCCTTTTTATTTCCTGTGGAAATATCTCATTCATGATGATAACGGAATCACCGGACCGGATTAGGGCCGCTCAGAGCTGGTCTTCCTGAATGACTCCTCTAAGATACTTCCACCAAATGTATCTCTCTCTGTAGATTCTTCGTTCAGTACTGTTCTCATCAACACGTTATTCAAAGTATATTTCAACTGTTCCGCACTGTCAAGTAGCTTTTTCCGGTTTTATTATCATTTTTTTCTTATTGAATGATCTAAAGATTTTCCGTTAATACCTAAGACTATGGTCTCTGTCCAAGTCCGCCTTCCAGAGTGATCGTCTCTCCTGTCATATATTTGAAATCAGGGGATGCAAGCTGTACACATACACGTCCGATCTCAAGCTCTGAATCACCGAAATGACCCATCGGAGGTGTATGAACATTCTTGTCAAATGCATCCGGATATGCATTCTTGAACTGTTCTAACTGTGCTGTCCATGCAAGCGGGCAGATGATATTTACATTTACGCCATCCTTTGCCCATTCTGTTGCTGCAACTCTTGTAAGTCCACGAATTCCTTCTTTTGCTGCTGCATACGCACACTGTCCAAAGTTACCGAACAGTCCTGCACCGGATGCAAAGTTGATAACGGATCCCTTGCTCTCTTTCAGATATGGATAGCACGCTTTCATATAATAGAAGGTTGCATACAGTCCGGAATATAATGCCAGATTAAACTGATCTGTTGTATGGTCAGCAAGCGGAACACCGGATGCCGATGCCTGTGCATTATTAACCAATACGTCGATACTGCCAAATGTATCGATCGTCTGCTTTACAACATTTGCAACAACTGCCTCATTATCCGCACCGGCAGATACATCTGCTGCAACAGCCAGAACCTTTATACCATATAAGCGTTCCAGTTCTTCCTTTGCATCTTCCAACTTCTTCACATTTCGTCCTGTGATCACGACATTTGCGCCTTCTTTTGCATATGCTGTAGCGATACCGTAACCGATCGAACCACATCTGCCATCACTTAATACGGCACGTCCTCCACCTGTGACAATAACTGTTTTACCTGTTAAAAATCCCATTTTCTGTTTTCTCCTTATATTATTTGAAATCCGATACCTTCAGACTGCTTTCCGGCCTTATACAAATGTCCCAGTCCGTTTGTATCATATATAATGCTCATTATCTTCTATATCTTTCGATCATATCCTCCCACTGACAGCCTGCTTTCAAATGCACTCTGTTCTAATGGTTTATCATACAGATAGCCCTGTGCATGGTTACAGCCAAGTTCCAGAAGAAATCTTGCCTGCTCCTCCGTCTCAACTCCCTCGGTTATGACATTCAGATTCAACTGTCTTGCCATCTGAATGATACTCTTAATAATGATCTGATCCTGTGTTGAAAATGCCTCATGATTGATAAATGACCGATCGATCTTAATCTCGTTTACCGGGAAATCCCGAAGAACACTCAAGGTCGAACAGCCTGTACCAAAGTCATCAATTGATGTCGCAATACCTGCTTCTGACATATTCTTGATAAAGTCATACAGATCCTTCTGTTCACTCGCTTCTGTCGTCTCTGTTACTTCTATGATGATATACTTTGGATCAATATCATACTCTTTTATGATCCTTATAATTCGTTCCGCCAACATCCGTGGATCATGCCCAACCCCGGAAATATCATTTCTCGATATATTCACAGATATCGGAACAAGCTTATACCCTTTCTCAATCCATTCATTTATAGCCTCACAGACCCGCTTCAGAATATACAGATCCAGATGAATGATAAATCCATTCCTCTCCATGGTCGGAATAAACCGAAATGGTTGTATCACTTCTCCGTTATGAATCCATCTTGCAAGTGCCTCTGTACCTACGATCTGACCTGTCCGGATATCAACCTTCGGCTGATAATACACCTGAAATTCCCGTTTCTCCAACGCCTCAGGAAGCATCTGTTCCATCCGCTGAACATCTACTGTTTCTTCCAGCATCTTGTCCGTTAAAAACGCATACGGAAGCTTGTGCTGTCTGGCATAACTGACGGCAATCGACAAACCATTCATAATATTTCCGGGATCTCTGTCCTTTGCTGTTACCTCAACCTTTTCCAGAAGATGAAGGAACTCTGCCGTTCTGCTTTTCTTGACCAGCGCCATGAAATTATCTCCGCCCAGATGCGCCAGTGTCTCGTCCTCTGCCAGCCATTTTCTGACAGCGACTGCATAACGCTTGATCATCAGATCACCTTCTGCACCACCATACTTATAGCTGAGCAGTCCAAAGCTTTTCAGGTTAAAATAAAAGCCGTTGTACTGACAGATCGTCTGATCCTGCAAATGCTGCTGTATGATCCTGACAAAGCCTGCACTGTTAGGGAGCATCGTGATCAGATTACAATACGAATATTCTCTTGTCTTACGGATCAGTCTGGATCTCGTCACATGAAGATATAAAACCTCAAGGAGAAGAGCTATATCTTCTTTTTCTTCCTCGCTCCATTCTACATTTTCATATGGGAATGCCGTAAGCTCACAATATCCGTTTTCTACCGCTTGAAATGTCTTCTGATATTTGCCTTTCTCGGAATACAAGCCATCCCCGGCATAGAATACATCATGACGATCTTCATCCTGTACAGATTTGATATTTGCCTCAATGTGCAAATGTCCCGCTACCCTGCCGATCTTAAGCCGCTCAGCCAGAGGTTCGATCGCCTTTTTGAATCCATCAAATGTATTCTCAAACTGTAGTAATTCCTGTACATACAGTTCTATATCTTTTTTCTTAATTCTCTCTCTGATATCATCCACTGTCACGGGTGATCCTCCCTCTCATCTTTACTACTCTATACACCACAAAACTATTATTTTACATACAAACAATCATGTGTTTATTATAACATGCTTTTCACTTTTATGGGAAAAAAGATAGTTTTTTGATAGATTTTGAACAGGTTGGAAATCACATGACAGGCGTTATTTCTTATATGACAAATATACAGGTGTTACAATTACCACCATGAAAATAGAATACCTGTAAGCGGTGACAACACGATCATGATCATGGAAAATGTAAAAGATTCCATAGAGATCAATGTTGCCCTCTGTTCCGAAGGGAACATATTCTGAAGTATCGTATTTGTTCTTACCTGTAATGCATCATCACTAAATGCCGCAATAAATCCACCTAATGTCATAATCACATAATTACCAGAATGTTCCACTGCTATACCAAGAAGAACAAGGAATCCGGTTAATACAAATACTGTTCTGTACCGTAAACGATCACACAACAGAATCACCCTTGCTCCAAGGATTCCTCCAAGTTCCATAATAAAGAGTGCCATTCCAAGCAAGGCATTTGGGATTCCACTCTCCGGCAGCTTAGCCTGTAAGAAAAATAACAGTAAAATATCCCCTGCTCCTACCAGCGAATTTACCAACATCAAAACTATTGCTCTCCTTGCATCCTTTAGAAACTGAATACTTTCCCACCAGCAGTCAACCAATGCACGGACAATTGTATTTGCCTTATGATCCCTGTGTTCTCTATGTTCCCATATTCTATTTAAAACAAATATCTGAACCAGACACATTAAAATATCCGTTCCATATGCGGCTCTATAACCAATGTATAACGCAAATCCTGCACACAAAGTTGATATTCCATTACACAAACGGTATATACTCAACTGATCTGATTCATATTTTGCATAATAGGATTCTTCTCCATAGATTTTTAAAGAATCATATGCTAAAGCATCTCCCGATCCTGATGAAAAATTGTAACTCATCGCATGAAGTGCAATAGACAGACATATCGTAAACAAATTCCCTGATGCGATCATAACAACATTTGCAATCATTCGTAAAATACTGCTCACAATCAACATATTTTTTCTTCCAAATACATCCGCAAATATTCCTGACGGTATCTCAAAAATAATGCTGGTTACATGAAAGACCGTTTCCACAAAACCTATTTCGACCAAACTATATCCTCTGGCAGCCAATATTGCCACCCAAGCCCCTGTTAAAGATAAATTTCCAAGGACGGATGATGTGTATAAATATCCTATTTGTTTTCTAATTGTGTTCATAAAAAAATCTCCTTATCTATTTTTCTTAAATGGATAAGGAGATAGTGTACTTTTTTATTACGTTTTATATCATTGTTCTGATATATGACTTGTTCTAAAAAAAGGCGCACTATCCCCGTAAGGAACACATGTATAACCTTTTTTCAGTTGTAGATTTGTCATTTTCCAGAACATAATCTTAATCCTTTCAATATCAACTCATAGAATTGTACGGTTAGGATAGCATATCCTGCCTTCATTTGCAAGGGTATAAAAACTCACTTTATTCGCAGCATTACCGAAAACTGCTTATCTTTTACCTCTGCTGAAACCACATGCCCCAGCTTATCGGCCAGGCATTTTACAACATATAAACCAAGTCCTGCGCCTTCCTCCCGGCGGGAATTGCCACGGTAGAAGGCGTCAAATACATGGTCGATATCGATCTCATTGTCAGCCTCTATGTCATTCGTGAATGTAATGGATACTCCGTCCGCATCCTGTTGTAAGCAGACGCTGATTCTGGTATCCGCATATTTTCTGGCATTAGAAAAGAAATTTGTAAATATCCGGTTCAGCACTTTCTCGTTGCTCTGAACCCAGACTACACTTTCCGGTATGTCAAATGCTGCCTGAATCCCGGACTCCTGAATCCATTCATACTGCTCCAGCACAAGTGCTGTCAAAGTTCTTGCCACATCTATATTCCTGATGTCAATGGCTTCATCCTTTGCCTCTGCATAAGATACCTCAAAAAATGCATCCGACAACACACGGAGATACTCTGTCTTTGCGATCGCGATATCCAGATATTCCATATCCCGGTCGTCTATGCGTCCACCTTTTTTCATCAACTGCAGATATCCTTTTACTGCTGTAAGGGGTGTTCTGAAATCATGAGAAATGCCTGCGATCACATTTTTCAGTCTGGTTCTGTCCTGCTCCAGCGCACGGTTTCTCTCCTTGATCTGATCCGAATAATCATTTAACGCTTTTGCAAGAGCTACGATGTCACGATCAAAATATTCCACATGGATCTCCTGATCCACTCCTCCATGCAAGCGTTTCTGAAGCTTGGCTGCAAATATCCGCATCTGTCTTTTATATTGTATCAAACGTATAAAAAGGACTGCTGCCAGTAAAAGCAACAGTCCTGAAATTATGATATACCATTTATCCATGTATACAAATTCTCCTCAGGCTATCAAAGATCCAACACCCTAATTGAACCATCTTTTCTTATAGCTATTATATGATAACACATATGATTTCTATGTATTCCCGGTCGTCATATTTCTTTATCTTTGTCCGGTTTCCGCCATATATTCACAGATGAGATGATTGATCTCTCTGTCATCTTCAATCACAAGTAGCTTTGGCATATTGTTTCTCCATAAATCGTTAGTTTTTACATCTAAGCTCTACGCACACAACCTCCGGATAATTGAACAGGCGAACCGGAATTATGCTGTTGCCAAGTCCCCTGCTGACTATCATTTCTGTATCTGCGCGGTTATATTTTCCTGATGTGTATTCCGGTAAAAATCCCTGATCGGGTGCAACGATTCCCCCGACAAATGGAAGTCTGATCTGTCCTCCATGTGCATGTCCGGTCAAGACAAGATCAGCTCCGGCATTTGCATAGTTCTGAAGGTACTGTGGCTCATGCGCAAGTACGATGGATAATTCATTTTTCTGCTCCTGAAGCAGATTCTTTAATGTCTCATCACTTAAGTGCTGATCATCTAACCCTGCCAACATAAAAGAGGAATCCCCTTTTTCAATGCAGACGGCTTCATCATCCAGATCACATGCTCCGGCAGCAAGAATCCCCTGCATCATCTGTTCATTTTCCGATGGCTCAAGCCAATATTCATGGTTGCCGGTCACATAATATACCGGTGCGATCTTCACTGCTTCTTTCACAAATGCTACCGCACGTTCCACATTTGTATGATTAGAATCCACCAGATCCCCGGTAATAACAATGATATCCGGCGAACAGCTTCGTATGGTTTCTAACAGCTTCTTATTCTCTTTTCCAAATTCAGCGTTGTGTAGATCCGATATCTGTACGATCCGGTATCCATCGAGATCTGCGCCAAGCTTTTCTGATTCATATGTATATGTGGTAATTACCAGATGCTTATTCTGAAACAGGCAAAACGGAATCAAAATAATGATTATAAGCATCAGAATGATAATCTTTTTGTGTGGTATTTTTTTCATCTTCATCTATTCACGGTCACAAATAACCGCTCCCATCTTTTATCTATCGTCTTTACCCTGCGATACTTCCTGCCTATAATATTTTGATACAAAAAATAACGCACGGCAAATTTTATTCCTCTTATAGGATATAAAATCATTTGTCGTGCGTCAAATAAATAATTATGAATATGATGATAAAAACTGCTTTGTACGTTCCTGCTCCGGATTGTCAAATACCTCTTCCGGTCTGCCCTGCTCAAGTATATATCCATCATCCATGAATATAACCTGACTGGCTACGTCTCTTGCAAATGCCATCTCATGAGTGACAATTATCATCGTTGTCTTTTTATCTGCAAGATTTCTGAGAACCTTCAGCACTTCGCCGGTAAGCTCCGGATCAAGAGCTGATGTCGGTTCATCAAAACACAGGATATCCGGCTGCATAGCAAGTGCTCTTGCGATCGCAACTCGCTGACACTGCCCGCCTGATAACTGATGTGGATAATTGTTCATCCGGTCTCCTAGTCCCATCTGACGCAGAAGATCTTCGCCCTGTACTCTTATCTCATCCAGTATGTTCTTTTTATTTGCCTTATAGTCCGGTCTTTCCTTTGCCAGAAGCTCCCTTGCCAGCATAACATTCTGAAGTGCTGTGTACTGCGGGAACAGATTAAATGACTGAAATACCAGTCCAAAGTGCAACCGTTTCTTCCGAACCTCCGACTCCTTAAGTGTCTCCGGCTTATCCGTATCGAGAAGGATCTCATTATTTACACGGATAATTCCGTTATCCGGCATTTCAAGGAAATTCAGGCAGCGAAGCAATGTAGTCTTACCACTTCCTGATGATCCTATGATCGACAGAACCTCTCCCTGCTCTAATGAGAAGCTGATATCCTTAAGTACATCGGTCTTACCAAACTTCTTTTTTATATGTTCAACCTCTAATATCGCCATACAGCTCCTCCTCTATCTGAAGAAATCCAGTTTCTTCTCTAATTTTCCAAGTAAAACAGTAAGTACACCATTCCAGATCAGATAATAGAATGCGCAGAAGAACAATGGCCATATCGCACCTGAGATTCCCTGTGAACCTTTCATGAACGCCTGTCCTGCCCAGATAATCTCCTGCAACGCAATGATACGTGCAAGTGATGTATCCTTAACCAGCGTAATGATCTCGTTGGACATTGCAGGTACGATCTTCTTTATCATCTGAAGAAGCTTAACCTTGAAGAATATCTGTTTTGGAGTCATACCAAGCACCAGACCTGCTTCCTCCTGTCCAACAGGAATTCCCTGAATTCCTCCACGATATATCTCTGAAAAATAGCAGGCATAATTCACGATGAACGATACCGATGCTGCCACGAATCTTCCGCCTTCGCCACCGCCCCAGATCGGGTTATGGAATACAAGTCCCGGAAAATAATAGATGATAAGCATCTGGATCATCAGAGGTGTGCCTCGAACGATCCACACGATAAATTTCATAAGATAGCTGAGTGGCTTAAACTTTGACATAGAGCCAAATGCTATTAAAAGTCCCAGTGGAAATGCACCAAGCAAGGTCACAAAGAACAATTTTAAAGTTTGAATAAATCCTGTATTAAGCGCCCCAAGTACAATTGGGAGCTGTTCAAAAAACAAATCCATAATAATTTTCTCTCTAAGTAATAATCAAAATAACCGTCTTATAGTCTGTTAATTACTCTGTAAGTGCTGCCTGTACCTTGTACTTCTCTGCACATTTCTCCATAGATCCATCAGCCTTGCTGTCTTTGAAAAACTTGTTAAGCTCTGCTGCAAGATCAGAATCTTTTCTGAAACCTACACCATATTCCTCACTGTTAAGGCCTACTGTATATGTAAGATTTGCATAGCCTGTGCCTTCACCTACCATAGCTGCTGCCATAAGGGAATCGATAATTGCTGCATCAGATGTTCCTGCTGCAACTTCCATAAGTGCATCTGACTGTGCCTTCACTGCTGTATAATTAAGTCCAAGTTCCTTTGCCTGATCTTCTCCGGCACTTCCTGCTTCTACAGCAAATGTAAGTTCCTTAATGCTGTCTACTGTCTGGTACTGATCTGCCTTGTCCTGTGGCACGATTACTACCTGTGCATTGTTGCAGTATGCATCAGAACATGCCATTGAACTTGTAACCTCGTCTGTAAGTGTCATACCGTTCCATACACAGTCGATTGTCTTACCATCAAGCTCCATGATCTTGTTGTCCCAGTCTATCTCTACGAATTCTGCTTTCACGCCGATGCTCTCAGCAAATGCGGATGCCATGTCTGCATCAAATCCAATCCAGTTACCTGAATCGTCTTTGTAATCCATTGGTGCGAAATCTGTAACACCAACAACAAGAGTTCCCTTTTCCTTTACGTATTCCAGATCACTCTTTGAGTCATTTGATGAATCCTTCTTTCCACAGCCAACCATAGAAAGTCCCATTACTGCTACTAAAACCAGTGCTACTAACTTTTTCATGATTATTTCCTCCTGAATATAATTAAAAAGATATATGCCTGCCCCTTCCGGGCGCAACACGATAACATAGTAACAGTTTATCATAATAAAGTCAAACGTAATCTTATGGTTTTTATGAATTTGTATTTTCTACGAACTACAGCCAATTAAGCCTGTTTTCAAATTTTACTTTGCAATCTCCTGATTCTATAACTCCTATCTCATAGCAATTATAAAACCGACTGACCTGCTGCATTACTGCTGCCTTATCTTTTTGATCCGTCACAATATTAAAGCCTACACCACAATTAAACGTCCGCAGCATTTCTTCGTCACTGATATTCCCATTATTTCTGATATACTTAAATATGTCTAATATCTTTATTTTCGACAGATCGATCTTTGCACTCAGTCCATCCGGAATTACCCTGCACAGATTTCCTTCTATACCACCACCAGTGATATGCGCCATGCCATGTATAACATCTTTATCAAATAAATCTTTGATTGATCTGTAGTATGGTGTATGTGGTTTCATAATCTGCTCTATAAAGGTTAAACCATCTATCTTATCCAGTTTTATCTGCGGCATTTTGTCCATCAATAACCGTACTAACGAATATCCATTTGTATGTAAGCCATTTGATGCAATTGCCAGAACTGCATCACCCTCTTTGATCCGGGAACCATCGATTACCTTTGATCGTTCAACAATTCCAGCTATACTTGAAGTAAGTACATATACGCCCGGATCAACAACCAATGGCTGAATAGAAGTTTCCCCTCCTACCAGAGAACATTCATTTTCTTTACATGCATCCGAAACGCCCTTAACCAATGTCTTTATTGTATCTGCTTCCGCATTTCCACAAACAATCGTGTCAAGCACCGCTAACGGTTTTGCACCCATAACCACAATATCATTTACTAAGTGATTGACCATATCATGGCAAATAGATTCTGAATATCCATACTCCATCGCGAGTTTTTGTTTTGATCCAGGTTCTTCAGATTTTAATACCAGAACCGGATTTTCAATTTCCGGAAATTTTATATCATATAAAGAAGCAAATGGTCCCAGACCATTTAAAACACGATCATCCTTTGTTTCCAAATGTTTAGCCATCTCTCTTTTAATGGTATCAGTATAGGTTATATCAATTCCCGCCTTACTGTAAGATAACCCTTCCGCATCTCTTTCACTTCCTGCCAGGATTTCATCAACAGATACATCCAGCACAATTGCCAAATCCCTTAATATCTCAATATTGGGATAAGTTGTTCCATTTTCCCATTTTGAAATTGCCTGAAAAGAAACATTTAGCTTATCCGCCAACTGCTGTTGAGTCATACCAAGACTCTTTCGTTTTCCCATTATAAAATTTCCAACTTTAATACTGTCAAGCATATAAATACCTCCGTTTTTATTTTATAATAGTTTACCTTGCAAGCACAAAACAATAACCGCAAAAGTGAGTTTCATGCATGGATTCAACCATGCGTTGAAAATACTCATGACTTTTTATTACATCCATTATTTTTATTATTTTCTGAGACCCCCATTGATTTTTATTATTTTTTTGCTATAATGAACTTAACAAGACAGCCGAGCGATAGATGCTACCTATCCGTCCGGCAAATAAAGCTTAAGGAAAACACCTCATTGCTTGCCAGGCCGAGGTGTTTTTCTTATTTTCTAAGATTCAGAATTGCTACAATAAGTAACGCAATGGTAAGTAAAACCATGAATTCCTCATATGTACTCATAAGGCACCACTCCCTTCCAAGACTCGAACGGATATGGTGTAACACCCCTCGGCTGCTTTATTAAATTCACTATATATTACAAAACCTCCACATTTCTGTAGAGGTCTTATATCGTTCTATTGAACTGATTCTATCATATCACACCTGAAATCCCATTTCCAGGTTTTCTTGGTTTTCTTGGTTCTGGAAATTACTTATACGATACTCCAGCAGTAACCTTATCCTGCTCATTTCCATTAATGTCAACAAGCACTCCACTTTTGTTTGGTGTGTAAATTAACTCTCCATTCTTATTAACTACATGCTCTGTCATGATATCTCCACATACAGTACATTTATATGTTTGATCCCATTCTGACCATTCTTTTTCTACTACTTCTTTTACATCTGCATAGACTGCGTCGTGGTGAATTGTATCTACAATTACTGTAGCTGTATGCCAGCCACCATGTTTATACTTTAATTTACCGTTTTCATCATAAATAGCTGTTGCAGCCTGGTGTTCTTCTAATTCTTCATAAGTTTCATAGGAACAATCCTGATCTTTAAGTCCATCCTTGGAACATCCATTACAGCAAAACCATTCATGTTCACTATAAACTGTTTCATCGTAAGCATCTCGGATCTTCTTGTTGACTGTCTTGGTAACTGCAGCATGTTCTTTATAATTGGTCTTAACCGGTGACAAACTACTGTTCATAACCAACTTCCACTTACATACATGAGACTGCTGCTCTTGATTGCCATTCGTACCAGATCCATCACTGTTACCGGAACCATTTTTAGTTACCTTTGTACATTTTCCCGATGCGTCAACCGTATACTTTACTCCATTGACTGTAACTGTTCCATTCTTCTTGATATTGCCGTTATTTGTAACATAATAGGTCGTCTTATTACTGCCAGATCCAACCTTATAGGCTCCTTTTGTAGTAACTGGTTCGTTTGTGTCCGATCTTACGATATTGTTACCGGAATTTTTTAATGTCACTCTCTTTCCATCTTCATCAAAGACATTTATATATCCACCTACTGTAACAGTCGTTTTGATCTGCACCTTGCCGTTTTTTACAAATACAGACCCATTCCAACCATTTTTCATAAGCTTATCGGATACCTTACCTACGGATGTGATCTCATAAGTTCCCTTTGCTGTTTCCTTATAAAGAACCGAGCCTTTTGTTCCTACATAGTATCCCCTTGGACTCGTTATACTGAAAGATTCTGGATCCGAAACACGGTTCCAACCTGTTTTACGCACGATCTTATTTTCTGACACATAAAATGCTTTCTTTCCGATGGTAATAATCTTTCCATTATACTTTTCTAGGGACTGTTGCTTAAACTTACCATTACTCCACTTATAATATTTCCCACCAGTGATCTTTACAGTAACATTACCTTTCGATCCAACATAGTAAGTGTATTTTCCGGCAACTTTCTTCCATCCGGTCTTTTTATCCGTTTTTCCGGATGCATCCACATAGTAATATTTTTCATCAACTTTCTTGATCGTGTTGGTTGTTGCATATATTTCTGCATCCGTTGCTGCGGATACTGTCATACCGGAAAACATAGACAGGATCATACATGCAGCTATTAATAAAACAACTAATCTTTTACCCTTATTCTTCATCATAGTAAACACCCCTTTTCCGTTCGTGTTTCCACCATTTTTTTGTTTCCTCAATACAATCTTCTACTTCGCCATCTATATCAAATGTCCATTCATCCAAATAGTCCAGATAATGCACATCTTTTCTTGTAATC
>ERZ780167.1560-NODE-1560-length-19650-cov-10.544118_pt1 | contig 19650 bp, 11 predicted proteins | sample MGYA00510982_ERZ780167 | MGnify/ENA primary metagenome ERZ780167 (study PRJEB29588, sample SAMEA2146107) | human gut metagenome | biome: human gut; feature: human-associated habitat; material: faeces | place: Denmark | collected 2008/2010 ... | reverse complement strand
TAGGCTTCCCTATCTTCATTCTCCTGCTGTTCATCATGTTCTCAGCCACCTTCGTGCTGGGCGAAATCCCTAAGGGATGGATTGAGGACGGCGTGGCATGGCTGGGCGAGTTCATCAGTAATACGATGCCGGATGGACCAGTGAAGGATATGCTGGTAGATGGTGTGATAGGTGGTGTAGGTGCAGTGATTGTATTCCTGCCACAGATTCTCATTCTGTATTTCTTCATTTCTTACATGGAGGATTCGGGATATATGGCTCGTGCCGCCTTCATCATGGATAAGCTGATGCACAAGATGGGGCTGCATGGCAAATCATTCATCCCACTGATTATGGGATTCGGATGTAACGTACCTGCGGTGATGGCAACGAGAACCATCGAGAGTCACCGTTCCCGTCTGATAACGATGCTGATATTGCCATTGATGAGCTGTTCGGCTCGTCTGCCAATCTACATCATGGTCATCGGAACGTTCTTTGCCATCCAATACCGTTCACTCATCATGGTATCGCTCTATCTCATCGGCATCTTCCTTGCCGTGATATTGAGCCGCATCTTTGCCAGTTTCGTGGTAAAGGGCGAAGATACCCCATTCGTAATGGAGCTGCCTCCTTACCGCTTCCCTACCTGGAAGGCGATAGGCCGCCATACCTGGGAAAAGGGTAAGCAATACTTGAAGAAGATGGGTGGCATCATCCTCGTGGCAAGTATCATCGTCTGGGCTTTGGGTTATTTCCCTCATAATGAGGAGCTTGACAACCAGGCTCAGCAGGAGCAGAGCTATATCGGCAGAATCGGTAAGACCATCGAGCCTATCTTTACCCCACAGGGATTCGACTGGAAACTGGATGTGGGCTTGGTATCCGGTGTAGGTGCCAAGGAGATTGTAGCCTCAACGATGGGTGTGCTCTACAGCAACAACGACAGTTTCTCTGACGATCAGGATTACAACGATGAAGATGGAAAATATGAGGTTTTGAAGAAGCAGATGACGTCGGATTTGAAGAAGACCTACGGTTACAGCGATGCCGAGGCAGCATCCAAGGCTACGCTCACCGCCTACTGTTTCCTCCTCTTTGTATTGCTCTACTTCCCTTGCATCGCCACCATCGCAGCCATCAAGGGCGAGACGGGCAGTTGGAAATGGGCAGGCTTCGCCGCCGGCTACACCACGCTCCTGGCATGGGTAGTATCAGCCCTGGTCTTCCAGATAGGAAGTTTGTTTATCTAACATAACAAAGTAAATTCAGAAAAAAGGGTGTGACTAGTCGATTAGTCACACCCTTTTATTATATCTGAGAAGAATGAATGAAAATCATCGATAATTGAATGATTTTACAGACACAAATCCACAAAAAAGAGTTATTTTTGCAGTCGAATAACATCAAAAGACAAAAGCTATATGAACAAACGAACAGCAACAAACATTTTGAGTTTAAGAACCTCAGCCATCTCATGCCTGATGGCACTGAGTCTCGGCAACAGCTTTGCCCAAGGTATCACTTTCAAAACCGATGCAACCACCGGTGCCATCGCCCAACTTGCCATCGACAACGATGCACAGAAGATGAACTGGGTGCTCACGCCAGACGGCAAGCAGTATAAATGGGTAACCGGCAAATATGGCTGGGGACTCGGTTTTATGACCGTCAACGGACAAAAGCTGGAATGGCAGACCCCTATCAGCCAGAAGGGAGGACCCGTTTATCAGGCAGGCGACATCCGCATCTCCGTAAAGAGAACCCTGAAGAATGGTGAACTCTTCGAGGAATACACCTTCAAGAATACAGGTAAGACGGCTGCCCGGATTTCCGACTGGGGAATCTATACCCCATGGAATGATAACTACCCCGATGCTGCCACCTGCATGACCAACCGTTGCAACGCTCATATCTGGGCTGGCGATAACGCTGCATATACCTGCGCCATCCGTATGGGTGCTAATGGTATCTTAACAGAGAAAGCCAAGAACAAAAAGGAAAAGGACAAGAACATCACCATCGAAGGCAGCAACGTGGGCCTGATGCTCACCCAAGGTTCCCTGCCAGATTACGAGGTATGGGAGCGCAAGAAAGAGAATGCCAACTCCAACTTCCGTGGTGTCATCGCCATGGATCTGCCGGACATGACCCTGAAAGCAGGAAAATCATACACCATCGCATGGAAGGTTTTCGAACACAAAGGTAAGGAAGATTTCTATCAGAAACTCCTGGCTGCCGGTGGTGCCATCGCCCAAAGCGACAAATATGTATATCAACAGGGCGAAGAGGTGAAGATTTATCTGGAGAAGAACAAGCTGAGATCGCTCTCTGCTACCATCACGGGCAAGGATATGCGCAACGGTAAGATTACTTCTGAACCAAAAGCCATCAAAACCAGAAAGGATGCCAAGGGTTATTATGCTTATTTCAAGGCAGAAGAACTGGGCGAGCAGCGCATAGACCTTATATATAATAAGGTAGAAAGAACGCATGCCACCATTCTCGTGGTAAGTAGCTATGAGACGTTGATAGATAAGCGTGTGAATTTCATCATCGATCATCAGCAGATGAATGACCCGCAGGATGCCCGATATGGCGCCTACATGGTATATGACAACGAAAAACAAGCCATCTACAAGAATGATGACAAAAGAAAGAGCTACGACTGCGATGAAGGTAGAGAACGTGTGGGTATGGGCATTCTTATTGCCAAATGGTATATGAAACATCCTAGTGAAAAGTTGAAACAATCACTCATCCGCTATGCCAAATTCTATCATGAAAAGTTGCAGACAGAAGATTTCACCACCTATTCCAGAGTAACAAAAGATGGCTGGAACCGCGGTTACAACTATGCGTGGGCAGCCGACTTCTTCTTCCACATGTATGAGATTACTCAAGATAAGCAGTATGCACTCTGGGGATACAAGACGATGCAGGCCCTGTATCATCATACGGGATACGGTTTCTATTGCATTGACATTCCTGTGACCACAGGATTGAAGGCATTAAAAAAAGCAGGAATGATGGCAGAATATAACGATCTCTTGATAGATTTCTCCAAGACAGCAGATGTTTTTATGAGAAACGGCTTGCGTTTCCCTAAATCGGAGGTTAATTATGAGCAATCCATCGTTGCCCCAGCCACCCAGTTTCTCTTAGAGATGTACCTTCAGACCAAGGACACTCAATACTTGGAAGGTGCAGAAAAGATGATGCCCCTGGTGGAGAATCTCTGTGGTAACCAGCCAGACTATCGTCTCAACGAGATTCCTATCCGTCACTGGGACTGCTACTGGTTTGGCAAGCGCCGGGTATTCGGCGATACCTTTCCACACTACTGGACCTGCATCAATGCCAACGCCTACTACTATTATGCCAAGGCAACAGGCAAAGAACAGTATATGAAGATTGCGAAAGAAATCGTAAGAAACAACCTCTGCAATGTCTTCGAAGACGGAACAGGAAGCTGTGCTTTTGTTTATCCAAAGCGCATCAATGGCGAAAAGGCTCACTTTGCCGATGCCTTTGCCAACGATCAGGATTGGGCACTCGCTTACTATCTGTTAATCAATGAATAGCTTTCTATCTGATAGTAATCGAACAAATGTTCCATCAGATAGTTTAAAGATAAATAATAAAAGACTCTATAAAGAAAAAGTCCGATAAGAGCTACGTCATCATACTCTTATCGGACTTTTGTTTTTTTATAACCAAAGATCAGAACACATAAGCTTTATCTATTCTGACAAAGCAATCATCCGTACCAAACTGGCGTTTCGATTTATCCGACCAATTCGTACGTTCGCCTGTTACCATCACTGTCAAAAAGTATTTTCCTAATGACATCTTCGGTGTAATCACCCGAATACCCTCCTGCGGAACCTTGCTATAGCAATCTAGTAACGAAGAATAAACCTTCTTGCCTTTTCTGTCAGTAATCTCTACCAAGGCATAACCTCCATGCGAATCCGTTTTACCCGTCAAGGCAATCTGCGTTCCCTTGAAAGACAGTTTCACCATCTTTCCTGGTTGATTGGAATTCAAGCGAAGTGACTTCACCGCTATCACCTTCTGCAAAACATCCTCCTGCTGAATAGTTTCCGGATTCCACGACTGCCAATACTCAGGGATACTCAACCGCTCGCCCTCCACCTTCATCGGCATCCAGACATAGGTGGCACAAGAAGCCTGATGAGGATAAGACCATCTGTCGCCCATATACATCGGTGTGCCATCAGGAAGCATCAGCACAAAAGTGCTCTGCGAATTCCAGGTCAGGGAACCTTCCGGACAGAACACCCCCTGCTTTTTCCAAGGGCCTGCGATATTCGTAGCCGTAAAATAGTAATTGTCGTTACGCTCCCAACTGGTAAGATTGGAAGTAAGCAGATAATACATGCCATTCTTCCTGAACATGGCAGGCGATTCACCCATTCCACCAACATAGGCTATCATCGTATCCACGCTGAGATAATCATCACTCAGCCTATAGATAGGTCCATGATGAATAAGCAGATAGCCCTTGCCATCTTCATCCTGGAAAACTCCCATATCCCAACGCTTGATAGGTTGCCCCTTGTATTGGAGCGTACCTCTCAACTGATAATCACCATTGATGGTCTTGCAGGTAGCCACGCCAATATGCGGGTCATTATACTTCAAATCATCCGCATGCATCAGCATCACATACTCGCCCGTCTTAGGGCACTTCATCACCTTCACTCTCTCTCCTACTCTATTTGGACCGAGGATGCCGTCCTTCTGTACTGGAAGGACAACACGCTCGAATTTCCAATTCACTAGGTCGTCAGAAGAATAGCATCCAAAGCCAGGGAAGGCATTGGAAGTATCACTCTTATATTCTCCAAAGAGCCAATACTTTCCGCCATCCCTGATGATGCCGGCACCATGGGCATTCACCGGGTTCTGATTCTGATCATACCAAGGGATGCCATTGGCTATCAAGGATTGGGCAAGAATAGGCAGCCTTGAGATAATCAAGGCTGATACTATCATTATTTTCAAGAAATATTTATTCATACACAAAAAAACTCCGATAGGATTAGTATCCAGTATTTTGCTTGAAATCACCAGTTGTCTGGTCGATAACCGACTGCGGAATTGGTCTTAACAAGATATGATTATCCATCTTGTTAATCTTACCTGCCAAATTGTTGTATTTCAGCGTTCGCTCTATCAGTTTACCAGTACGCTTCAAATCCATCCAACGATTATATTCTCCTGCCATTTCCCGAGCACGCTCATCGAGAATGAAATCAATATCCACCTGCTCAGGCTTAATATCCATATCATCAGCATGACCAGGAAGGGCGGCACGCTCACGCACCTTATTGATACGTTCAGCAGCCTTCTGGGAGTCGCCAGCCTTATAGTAAGCCTCCGCTGCTAAGAGATAAGTGTCAGCCAAGCGGAAAAGGAAGATATCCTTGGTACTTGTATAGTTAGTGTTATTGGAAGGATAAGATGAATTTGGGTCATAGAACTTCCAAATCATCGGACACATTCCCGAACCACCCACATGCTCTATATCTTGCTTCCATCTATCCTTGGTAACAATAATCGCATTAGGATTTTGGGCGATTACAGCCAAAGAGTCTTCCTTGGTGAAAGGTTGGTCGTATTTGGGGAAATACAATCGCAGATCTCCTACCTTCAAACCGATGTTCGTATCCTCCTTTGTGGCATAGAACTCGCTTTTGAAAGTAGCGTCATAACGACTGTCCTCTGCTGTATTGTAAAGGGAATACAGAAATTGGGTAGGCATAAACTGGTTTTTCTTCCAGCCATAGGTCAAGTTACCTTGCTCAAAACCAGAAACAACCTTCGTCCACAACTCAAAGCCATAAAGGTTTTGCTGTCCATTACCACCATACTGACCCCCCAAAGAAGAGGCATCATACTGCACAGAGAAGATAATCTCCTTATTTTTCTCATTGCCAGAAATAAACACATCACTGAAAGTTGGCATCAGCTCATACTGTCCACTGTTGATGACCTCGTCTGCCAAAGAAGCAGCCTTAGAGAAGTCCGTTGACTCAGCATACGACTTATAGCCACGAGTGAGATAAATCAAAGCCATCAAGTGCTTGGCAGCTCCCTGTGTAGCTCGTCCAAATTCGCTCTGGCTGGCAGGAAGCACCCCCACCACATCGTTCAATTCACTCAGAATGAAGGCATATACATTTTTTTCAGGAGTACGGGTAAACTCCGTAACAGGCGTATTGATTTCATCTGTAACAATAGCAATATCGCCAAACTGCTCCACGAGCAGATAATAATAATATGCTCGCAAGAATCTAACTTCTGCCAAACGCTGGTTGAGGTTCTTCTCTGACATTCCAGAAACCAAACTAGCCTTGTTGATGGCTGTATTACAAACCTGAATGCCATAGTAAGCATTTGAGTAAAAATCACTCACATATCCATTCTGCGCATCCAAAGTGGCATACTCATTCAATTCGCTACTATAGATATTGCGATTACCATAGCTACCACTCACCAACTCGCTCTCACCACGAGTGTAGATGTCAACACCCAAGTTAAACAACCAAGGCTCATTTTTCCAAAGGGAGCGCAAGGTGGCGTATGAAGCATTCACCAAACTCTCATATCCATCCTTCTCCTGAAAATACTGTTCAGAATTGACATTGCTGAGGTTTTCCTCATCCAGGAAGCTATCGCAAGAAGCCAATCCCAGTGCCAAGCAAGCACCTGCTATATATAAATTAATCTTTTTCATATCTATGTTTTTTTAGAATTCTACTTTTACACCAATCAGATAGGTTGTATATCCAGTTGCCGTACCCCAAGTATTTTGGGTAGCCCACTCTGGGTCGAAGCCCTTATAAGAGGTAAAGGTGAATGGGTTATTGGTTGTCACATACAAACGGGCATGCTTGACATTGATTTTCTCCAACCACGACTTTGGCAAATTATAGCCTAAAGTGATGCTTCCCACCCTTACGAAAGATACATCCACATAGCGCATTGCATTATAATACTTGCCCTTATTGCCTGGCTGAGGATACTTATTGGATGGATTGTCCTTTGTCCAATAGTTTACGTTCACCTGCTTGTAATTGCCCTCGTAAGCCATATAGGCAGACATAAAGGCATCCTGCAACTGCGCTCCCTGCTGGGTATAGACATACACTGAGAAATCGAAGTTTTTTAAAGTAAAGGTATTGGTGATACTGCCAATCCACTTTGGAGAACGCTGCCCAATGATGCGCTTGTCATCTGAGTTGATAACACCATTGTCATCATAGTCTTTCACTTTCACCTGCCCAGGAGTCTGTCCATACTTGGCTGCCTCATTAGCCTCATCACTCTGCCAGATACCATCAAAGACATAATCATAGTTTACGTCAAGCGGATGTCCGATAAACCATTTGTTTGCCACATCATCTTGCTTGCCATTATAAAGTTCCATGATTTTGTTGGTATTCTTAGAGAATGTGATGTTGGTTTCCCATCCAAAGTCCTTGCCTTGGATATTAACCGTATTCAGACCTATCTCTATACCTCTGTTTCTTACCCATCCGATATTATCCCAAATAGAAGACCAACCAGTGGTCTTAGGGATATTACGCTTCATAATCAAATCTTTGGCATCACGCTGATACACATCAATGGCACCATTGATACGGTTGTTGAAGAACCCGAAATCCAAACCCACATTGATTTCATGAGTCTTCTCCCAAGAAAGATTCTTGTTGGCAATTCCATTCTTATAATAAGCAGCAATCGCGTTATCACCAAAATCATAGTTCAGACGTGATATACCCGACTGGGTGCCATAGATGGAAACGGCATCATTACCCGTCACACCATAGCTAAGACGAAGTTTCAAGTTGCTAATAGCTGGCAGATTCTTCATAAAGTTCTCTTCCGTAATACGCCAAGCAAGGGCTGCAGAAGGGAAGAACGACCACTTGTTGCCATCAGCCAATCTTGAAGAACCATCATAACGGCCTGAAACCGTCAATAGATAGCGGTCATTGAAGGAATACTGTATTCTTGCCAATACAGAAGCCAACGTTCTCTTCTGAAAATTAGTGGTGGATGCAGTTTGATTGCTCAAGCCCGCAGCACCCAGATTATACCAATAACTATTGTATGGGAAATCCTTGGCTGCTTGGTTAGATGACTCCCATTGCTCCATCTGGAGACTCTGCACAAGGCTAGCATTCAGATGATGCTTGTCCATCAACTTATCATAGGTAATCTGGTTGTCCCAAACATAAGACCAATAAGTATTTTGGTTGTATTGGGTTGTGATTGTTGCATTATTACCATTCGAGTTCTTGGCATTCTTGCCTACAATGTTACCATATCTAGTATAAAGCAACTGAGGAGCGAACTGTGTCTTAAGTTTCAGCTCCTTGATAGGCTTATACTGCAAATACACGTTACCAAACACCCTGTATCGCTTGGTTTCGCGATGCTCGCCATCAGCAGTGCTTTCCAGCAAAGGATTGGTTGTAGCATCGTTACGGAACACGTGGTAAGTCAGGTTACCATTCTCATCGTATGGAGAAGCCACCTGTGGCAAGCGATAAGCAGAGCGAAGCGTCTCATAGCTACCTTCATTTTGCTTACTATAAGTAAAGTAAAGGCTTCCCCCCATCTCCCAAGAGTTTAAAATCTTGCGATTCACGTTGAGATGGAGGTTATAGCGATTGAAGTCCTGGTCTCTCACCGTACCTTCCTCATGCAACTGTCCGACACCCAAAGAGAATGTACCTTTGGCATCACCACCTGAGGCGGTAATCGTGTTACTATACTGCTGACCTGTACGCAACGTCAAGTCAATCCAGTCGGTATAATCCTTATTGTCTATCCTCTCCCACTCTTCTGGTGTAAAGAACTCGGCATTAGAGCGATCGGTGCTGCGGCCTTGGTTTTTAAACAACTCTGTGCGGAACTTCACATATTCATCACCATTCATCATATCAGGAAGATGACTTGCCAGACGAACACCATAATAACCATCATAATTAATAGAAAAATGCCCCTCCTTACCTCGTTTGGTGGTTACGATAATAACACCATTGGCACCACGGGAGCCATAGATAGCCGTAGCCGATGCATCCTTTAGAACATCAATCTTTTCGATGTCAGCAGGGTTCAAATCTCGTGCATCAGAAGAGGTAGGGATACCATCAATCACCCAAAGAGGCTCATTGCTATTATTGATGGAGCTCTTACCACGAACAACAATACTATAACTACCACCTGGACGAGCTGCATTTCGAGTAATGTTCACACCAGAAATTCTACCCTGCATGGCATCTACGGCATTCGTCTGGGAAGCAGAAGTAATGCTAGTGGCATCCAATGATGACACAGAACCCGTAACATCACTGCGCTTTACCGAACCATAACCAACTACCACCACCTCGTCAATCGCCTTGGAATCTTCCAGAAGAACTATCTTCAAAGCTTTTCCTGTCGCAACTTGTACTTTTTGAGTGATATAGCCTACATAAGAGATTTCCAAAGTTGCCTTCGGAGCTATGGTAAGCGAGAAATTACCATCCAAGTCGGTAACAGTACCATCGCTCGTACCAACCACCTTAATCGTTGCTCCTATAATAGGCTCGCCATTAGAGTCAACAACCAGTCCTGAAATCTTTTGGCCTTGCTGCAAAATGTTCAACGCATTTTCGCCCATACCATAAGTAAAAGTAGGTGCGGAAACCGTGAATCCCATACATAGCATCATAGCTGCCAATTTTGAATTTCTTTGTTTCATAAGTCATTACCTTTTAGTTATTACAATTGTTATTATTTATTTCTGCCGCAAAATTATCTATTTCTTCATAAAACTTATATTTTTTTTCGGTCAACAAGAAACGAAAAAAAATCAAAACTCTTTTAAGAACTACTTTTAGACCATTTATAACCGAAAATCAATCAACATTGCCCTTGGTTCTTGCACATTTGAGGAATAATTTGTAATTTTGGGCAACATTTAACACTTGAATTAGCAAGTATATCTATTTTTTTTTATTTTTGTAGTTCAATATAAAAAACAAGAAGAATGAAGAAACTACTACTATTTTTGGGATTAATCCTACAGGTACTTGCCCTCACGGCAAGCACCTCATCAATATTTAAGAACTTGGGACTTAAAGAAGGACTATCCAATGGATTCGTAAATGACATGATTATCGATGGACAAGGTTTCATCTGGGCCGCCACAGAATCGGGGCTCACCCGAATCGCAGGCACAAAATGCACAATCTTTAAAAACAACAATTCTAACATTGATAATGATGGTATCGTGGGATTGTATTACAACAAAGAAAGTAATTCTATCTGGATACACTTCAAGAATGGACACATAGATGTGTTTGATTGCAAGACACAGCAATTCATACACTTCACACAAAAAATCCCCAAGAAAAGCGTTGCCGATATCAAGGGAGCTGCAGACGGAGGTATTTGGATAGCCTATTACGATGGCACCATCCAACATTACACCCCCAAGAATCAAAAGTTCTCAACCATCAGCAACAAACGTCTTCCAAATATAAAAAATGGCATTCGCAGCATTACGGATGATGGCAACGACCATCTGTATATCGGATTGCGAATCGAAGGACTCTATGTCTATAACCTCAGGACGCAAAAGACAAAATATTTCCGTCACAATCCTAATGACCCACAAAGTTTGCCAGGCGACAATGTGCGCTCAATATGCATTGACCATGCCAAAAACATTTGGGTGGGTACAAACCTGGGATTGGGATTACTCGACCCTTTCACAGGGAAATTCAAGGTGTTCAAGCATATCGCCAACAATCCAGCATCACTTGCTGGCGACAACATCCACCAAATCATAGAGATGAACGACAGGACCCTATGGATAGCCTCAGACATTGGCGGAATCAGTGTTCTCGATCTCAACCTTTATAAAAATCCCCTAACAGAAGAACTCAAGTTCTCACAAATCACCAAAGAGAATAGTGGATTGTCGTCCAATAATAACCGAAGAATCATACAAGATTCCTTTGGAAACATCTGGATAGCCAACTATAGCATGGGAATAGACTTCATCGCAAAATCCGCCGCCAGCATCAACACCCTGCAATACATGGGAAAGGCTTTGGAAGAAGTAACAGGGTTATATTGCGATCACCAAGGAAACTTATGGATAGGGCGAGACAACCTGATGAGCCTATACCAAAACGGCAAATTGATGCAAACCTGGAATTTCTCATCCTATCTATCCAACTCCTCTTCCTCTATATATGTATTCGAGGAAGACAAGAATGGCAACATCTGGTGTGGAACCAGTGACAATGGTGTGCTGAAGTTCAATCCTCACACCCATAGTTTCACACGCATCAACTATGCCCAGAACCTAGACGTCCATGCACTATGCGAGAACGCACAGGGAAAGATGTGGGTGGGAACAGAAGCAGGCATCTTCTCTGTAGAAAACGACAAGATTAATAAGGAGCAGGAACTAAACCGACAGATGGGGAAAAATCCAGCCATCATCTACTCTATCAAAGAAGATAATTATGGCCAAATATGGATTGGCACCTTAGACCGTGGCGTGTTCGTCTTCAGCAAGCAAATGAAACTTATCGTACATCTAACCGAAAAGAATTTGCTTGCCAACAACTCCATCAACCATATCATTAAAGATGCTGATGGTGGCATTTGGATGGCGACAATGAGGGGACTGGCTTACGTGCAGAACCCACTTCAACCAAGAGCCATCAAAAATTACGACGAGCGATATGGCATCAAAGACAGCCACATACGTGCCATCAGCCAAGACAAGCAAGGAAATATTTGGGTGAGCATGTTTTCGGGAATAGCTTGCCTCAACATTCACAAACAGCGATTCTACAACTATGATTACGAGAGTGGCATACCTACGAGCGACTTCGTAGAGGCATCAGCCGTCACCACACCCGACGGAACCATATATTTTGGCTCACCAGGAGGAATATGCTTTTTTAATCCCCAACAGCTGACCGAACCAAAAGCTGTCTCCCCTATCCAAATCATCAATTGTGAACGAGTGGGGAAACTCTCCGACCAATTTGCCAGCCGACAGATTTCACCAAACAAAGAGGGTATCATCTGTTTAAACCACGATGACAATACCTTCAAAATCAACTTCACGATAAAAGACTTCTCACAGGAAGGAAACGTGGAATACTCTTACATGATGAAGGGACTAGACTACCAATGGTATGAAACTGAAGGTGACAACGAGGTAACCTTCCGCAATCTCAAACCGGGCGACTATACTTTTATCATCAGAGCCAAGTTGAAGAATCAGGATTGGGAAGATGCCAGTACTGCAGAAATGAAGGTCGTTGTCAATCCCCCACTTTGGCTCACCTGGTGGGCAAAGCTCTGCTATGTACTCCTCATCATGGGAATACTAGGATATTTCTTCCGCTCTTACCAGAAGCAGTTGTTGCTGCGCAATTCCCTGGCACAGGAAAAATGGGAAAGCAAGCAAAGACAGCAGGTGAACGAGGAACGCCTGCGCTTCTTCACCAACATCACCCATGAGCTTCGCACTCCGCTCACCCTCATTCTCGGACCTCTGGAGGATTTGATGGAAGATAAGGAAATAGCAGAAAGAGTGCATCATAAGATAGGATGCATCCATGCCAGTGCGGAAAGACTCCTCAATCTCATCAACGATATTCTGGAGTTCAGAAAGACGCAAACCCAGAACCGCAAATTGACGGTTGCCAAGGAAAATCTCGGAGCATTGGTGAGGGAAATAGGTGTACGATTCAAAGATCTCAACCAGAATAGCCGTCTCAATATCCGTCTGAATATTCAAACGGGTGTGCCTGAGCTTTATTTCGATTCAGAAGTAATCAATACGGTTATCAATAACCTGATGTCAAATGCCATCAAATATACACCAGAAGGCAGCATCACCTTATCGCTGACGATGCCAGAAGACAATACTGTAGCCATTGCAGTAGAAGATACGGGATACGGCATAGACAAAGATGCCCTGCCTCACATCTGCGACCGTTACTATCAGGAAAACGGCAATCATCAGGCTTCCGGTACAGGTATCGGCTTGGCTCTGGTGAAATCACTGGCTACTCTCCATCAAGCAGAACTGACTGTTGAAAGTGAAAAGGGACGAGGAAGCAAGTTTACCTTCTCACTCAAGGCAGACCGCACCTACCCGGAGGCACTTCACAAGGATGATAATCAGGATTGGGCTACGGCTGAAAATGCCGAAGAGAACGAAACCACGTCAAAAGAGCCAACAGAAGATATCCGTCCGCTTTTACTCATCGTGGAAGACAACGCTGATATTCGACTTTATATCGAAGAGTCGCTGCACGAAGATTATCGTATCATCCAAGCCTGCAATGGCAGGGAAGGAATGGAACAGGCTTTCTCGAAAGTACCGGATATCATCGTAAGCGACATCATGATGCCGGAAATGGATGGCATCAAGATGACTCATATATTGAAGGAAGATATTCGCACCAGCCATATTCCTATCATCCTGCTGACTGCCAAGACCAGCATCAATGACCAGGAAGAGGGATATGACAGCGGTGCTGATTCTTATCTTACCAAGCCGTTCAGTGCAAAACTGCTGCATAGCCGCATCAGAAATATCCTGTCTGGAAGAAGGCGATTGGCAGACTACATCGTACAGAAGAATATCTCACAATTCGAGACTTCCGCCGATGAACAGCAGACATCCCAAAAAGCTACCGAGGAAAAGGAAGATGCGATGACTTGCCAGATCAGCAATCTGGATAAAAAGTTCCTGGAGAAACTGAACAAGCTCATCGAGAATCATATCTCTACCGATGACTTAGACATGGCATTTATGACCGACAAGATGGCTATGAGTCACTCTACCTTCTATCGTAAGGTGAAAGCCCTGACCGGAATGAGTGCCAACGAATATATCAAGAAAGCCAAACTGCGACATAGTATGACATTACTGAAAAAGGGTGAATACAGTATAGCAGAAGTGGCCATACTTGCAGGCTTCAACAACCTCGGCAACTTCAGAGAGAGCTTTAAACGGGAATTTGGCAAGTCTCCATCAGAAATACTGAAAGGCAAATGATATAATGAATGAAAATAAGTAATAGTTGAATGATTTTCATAACTCATCTCAGATTTTATCCTTATCTTTGCACCCGAAAGTCCATCAAGGCTTTCAGGTGCAAAAAATATAAAACTAACGATCCAAAAAAGCAATGAAAAAAAGAATTTCTACACTCTTATGTTTCCTGGCGCTTGCTATGACAAGCATGCAGGCAAAAGAAAAGATAACTGAAAGAAAACAGCAAAAGCCCCTAGACTTTTTCATCGAAGTCTAGGGGCTTTTTTATATCTTCAATCCTGCTATAGTAGAGGAACTATCCAAGCCAAAATCTTTATTTTATCTCTTCCATTCTTTTCAATGTCCATCCTTCAAACTGCATGATGATCTTATGAAGTGTGGTACCTTGACGCAACGCTTCTATCCTAGGAGCAACCGCATATTGCCTGATTTGCTCCACCGCCTGCTGCCACTGTTCCTCAGCCTTCGCCTCGAAATCCTTCTTTGGTAACACCTTGAGTTCCAGAATATAGCTATGCTTGGTAGCATAATGAGTCAAATCCGGCAAAAGGAAAAAATCACAATAGCCGTGATTCAGTTCCAACTCCGGGGCTGTATAATAATAATCGTTCAGATTCAGATATGCCATAAAGAACCCCTGCAGATTTCGTTCTGCCTCAATGCCATCTCGTACAGAAGATACCTTGGCATAGGCATCGGCCATAAAGCGCAAGCCTTCTTCCCATTTGCCATCATACGCCATATCGTAATAATAATCCGTCAGCTGATTGGTATCCACATACGCTTTTGCCTGATATTCTTCCTCCAGATAACCGTAATACTGCTTGCGGACATTATTGTTAGGAATCCCCAATACCAGTTTGGAGCCACGCGTACCCTTGATGGTCAACATGCCATAATAGAAAAGCAGACTCGGGAATATCTCTGCCTTTGGTATCTGATAGGCAGAGAACGACTCATAGAGTTGTGCCGAAATCTGTCCTTCCTCAGCAATCTTTCGAATAATTCCTTTTCGTTCACCATCCAGTTTATCAAACTGCAACAGTTTCTTCATCTTGCCATAATCGGTCTTGGTATTCGGGTCGATCATCTGCTGAGGAGAACGTCCGTAATCCATATAATTGCGAAGATAGTAAAGCACCATATCACAATTAAACATTCTGATACTCTTATTCAATGCTTCTTTTGCAAAGCAATAGTTATCATACCAAGGCTTCATATCGTTGACGATGGCATCTATATCACTATCCGCCGGGATGCAGCCATGATTTTTATAATAGGTAAACATCTCTATGACATCAGCAGTAGAGAATCCAAGCATCTCGTCAAATTCCGGTTTGATAGAGATGTTCCATCCTATATTGAAACCACTGGTTACATCATCGAGCGTAACAGGACTGACACCCATCATGAAGATGCGTTCGAAGTTGCCCTTGAATTTCTTGAAGACATCACGGTAGAATCCATCGGCATGGGTGATGGCATGATATACCTTCTCACCATGCTCATTGAGCACCACATTGGTAAAGTTATCATATTCATCTACTATCAGATAAAGAGAAAATCCCTTCTGCGCAGCCTCATCATGAATAAAAGCCAACTTATCCATGGCATACTCAGCATTGCGCACCTTCTCTCTCGTCTCCTCGGAATAAGCCTCACCATAGCGGCGCATGAAACCATCCAGTTTAACGGAACAATAGAAGTCGAAATTGCGCTCCAATGAATCGATATTACCGCTTACCTGCGAGAAGTCGAGAAAAAGCACCTGGTACTTGCCCTGCAACTCCGTAGGATGCTGTCCTATCCAGAGATTGCCAAAAAGTGATTGGAACTTAGCGCTTTGGTTACAGTCATAGTAAGAGTGGAGCATACTCAAAAATATGCTCTTGCCAAAGCGACGAGGACGGATGAAGAAGAGATTACGGGGCTGCTTCTCCAACTCGGGTATAAACATCGTCTTATCGACATAATACAAATTCTGCTCCATCACCGTGACAAAATCAGCCACTCCGTATGGTACTTCCTTAACTTTTTCCATATTTTGTTACCTTTCCAAGTGCAAAGATACAACTATTTTTCAAGATACCAAGCTTTTTAAGAAGAAAAAGGCAAATGCCAGTTTACTATCCAGCATTTGCCTCATTACTCGAGCTATATCTCGCCTTATATTTACATTACATTATCTTCCTTACTTCCTCTCTCCACTCATTCTGAGGGATTCGGGAATAATGCACCTCACCCATCACCGGCACCACTCGCTTGCCATCGAAGATGAGGCTATGCTTATCCCATCGGATGGATTGCTGCAGAATCTGTGCCTGGGCACCCATCGAGCAAATTGTCAGGAACGACATCGCTGCAAATAATGTTTTAGTCTTCATTTCCATTTATAGTGTTTTTGTTATTTTATAGAGTTTTTGTTATTTGTGGGCAAAATTACAAATTTCAAGGCAATATTTACCTATAATTTTGTCCAATAAACATAGATTATCTTCTTATTCATTGTTTTTCGTTGTTTTTTCGGTCACAATAGAATCCATACCAATTATTATCAGCAATATTCCTTGCTTATTTTATTGATAACAAAAAACCGTGGATGCATGGAGCATCCACGGTTTTTTGTATTTTTATTCAGATATTCATCTTGTTTTCAAGATATTCATCTTATTCAGGATATTCTCTTTCCTACCTTTGCGGCAACAAACGCAATCATCAAGCCAAGGCAGGCAGCAATGCTGATGGCAATGCGGAGACCGGTGGCCTCAGCAAGCCATCCGATAACCGGTGGTCCTACAAGGAAACCGAAGAAACTGATGCTCGAAACGATGGTGATGGCTATGCTTGCCTTGATGGTTCCCAGTTTTCCGGCGATGCTGTAACAGATAGGCACCGATGAAGAAATGCCGAAACCTACCAGCAGGAAGCCCAAAGTGGCAGGAATCAGATAAGGCAAGGCGGCAGCTAGCCACAAACCGCCCAATATCAAAGCACCACAAACCTTCAACACCCTGGCTGGGCCGTATTTCGTAACAAAGCCATCGGCCATGAATCTACCCAAGGTCATCGCTCCCATGCCAGCCACATAGCCCGCACGGATAAAAGCCTCATCGGGTTTTACTACTGATGAGAAATACACACCACTCCAATCGTAAACAGTTCCTTCACAGAACATGCCGGCAAATCCCATCAATCCCAGGAGAAACAGAATCGGGTCAATAGTCTTGAAAGAGAACTTCGGAACATCCTCCTCTTCAGCCTTTGCCGTAGCATCATCTACCAGATATCTGAATCCGATGGCGATAATGAGAAGACTCATCACCAAGACTGCTCCAAAGTGAGCCTCTATCGGAAGCAGAGTGTTGGCAAAGACGGCTCCGATGATACCACCCGAAAAGCCACCTAAACTCCACAGACCATGAAAAGAAGACATGATGTTGCGCCCATACATCTTCTCCACCAGACAAGCCTGCGTATTGGTAGCGATGTTCATCAGATTCGCCATCATTCCGAAAGCCACCAGAGAAAGAATCAGCTGGAACACCGTACTGCTGCTTCCCATACAGAACAACACGAAAGCATAGAGCACCTCAGCAAGCAGAATCATCTTCTTGCTGCCAAACTTACTCACCAAAACGCCCGAAAAAGCCATCATCAGAAGCTGACCAATGGGAATGGCGAAAAGCACCGTTCCCAGCTGTCCGTTGCTCAAGTGCAACATCTGTTTTACATCCGGAATACGGCTTGCCCAACTGGCAAACACCACTCCCGGCACAAAATAATAAGCCGCAACAGCCACTCGCTTACGGGCCAAATCTCCCAAGTGATTCAAACTTACAGTCATCCCTATTAATACCTTTATTTATATATACCTATTTTATTTGCGGCTGCAAAATTACAAAAAAAAGCAGAAAAAGAGTGATATTTGAACAAAAAATATAGCTCTAAATGAGATTTTTGACGTACCTTTGCACTCAGAAAAAGAATTAAAAACAAACTAGCAATGAAGAAACAAACAATGATTAACCTGGCACTCGCCCTCACTCTGGCAATGCCTACCCTACCCGCCTTCGCCCAGAAGGCGATGAGCAAGAAAGAAATTGCCGAAAAAGAAAAGGCTTTCAAGAACCTTCAGCATCCTTGGAAGGGAAAGAAGGTGGCTTATTTCGGTGACTCCATCACCGATCCAAGAATCAAGGCATCGAAGGTGAAATACTGGGGATTCCTGCAGGATTGGCTCGGCATTACCCCCTACGTTTATGGCGTGAGCGGCAGACAGTGGAACGACATTCCCCGTCAGGCAGACCAACTCCAGAAAGAGCATGGCGATGATTTTGATGCCATTCTCATCTTTATGGGAACCAACGATTACAACAACGGTGTGCCTATCGGTGAATGGTACACGGAGACTTTCGACAGCGTAAGAGTAGCCCTTCACAAGCCAAGCGAAATGGTTCAGCGTCGCCATCGCCACTTCTGTATGGACAAGAATACCCTGAAAGGTCGCATCAACATTGCCATGTCGAAGTTGAAGCAGATGTATCCTACCAAGCAAATTGTGGTGATGACTCCTATCCATCGTGCTTACTTTGGAAGCAGCGACAAGAACATCCAGCCCGATGAAATGTACGAGAACGTACGTGGCATCTTCTTCGACGAATATGTGAAGGCAATTAAGGAAGTGGGCAATGTCTGGGCAGTGCCTGTCATCGACCTCAACTCCCTTTCCGGTCTCTTCCCAATCTATGATGCTGGTGCCCAAATGTTCAACAAGCCAGACACCGACCGTCTTCATCCTAATGATGCCGGCCACTCCCGCATGGCGAAGACCATCATGCAGCAGCTCTCTGCATTGCCTTGCGATTTCTAAATATATCGTAAATAATTGCGGGAAGCATCGCAAGTACTTACCCGACTCTACGGGTAAATATGCCCAGAACTACGAGGAAATGTCCCCGTAACTACGAGGAAATATAACCGTAACTACGAGGAAATTTGCCCGTAACTATGAGGAAATATAACCGAAGCCTTCGGGCAAAAGTACCCAACGTCTCGGGCACAATTGGGCAATACTTCGGGGCACATTCCTCTAGCTTTGGGGACAGAATCAAGAACGCTTCTGAGTGGCAATAGGTGGCAATAGGTGACAATAAAAATATGCCTTATTGCCACGCCTTTCTTTCTATATATCAACCACTTATATCAAAGTGTGGCAGATGTGGCATTATTTTAGAAAAACTTTTTTCCTATATATACGATGAAACATAGCCATCAATAACACTGAAAACAACGATAATTTTCCGATTTTGTCTTTTGATTGTGCAGGTCAATGATATAATACTCAATTATTTGCATGTTTCGTAAACTTTTAAAGACCATTGTTCCTGTTTCTGAAATTATTTTTGTACTTTTGCAAGCGTATTTACTTATCAGGAATCGTGAGTGTTACATCACCTCCCTTGTTGCAGCAGGATATTTGCAGATGACTAATCCGGATAATCCTACAGCAAGTAATCAAAAATACAAGAAAGTAAACATAAGATAAGAAT
>ERZ780167.1557-NODE-1557-length-19683-cov-4.814856_pt1 | contig 19683 bp, 23 predicted proteins | sample MGYA00510982_ERZ780167 | MGnify/ENA primary metagenome ERZ780167 (study PRJEB29588, sample SAMEA2146107) | human gut metagenome | biome: human gut; feature: human-associated habitat; material: faeces | place: Denmark | collected 2008/2010 ... | reverse complement strand
TTATCAAGCCGAGTTCTCTTTCATCTACGAAAAATTTGACCTGTATCGGCCGTTGACGGATTGCGGGTTTTCGCTTTTCTATCATTATGATGAACACTCCTAAAATTATCTTCCATGTTTCGCAGCTTACGACATTTTCCAAATCATTTCGCTTAAGCGATATAGCATTTCTTGGCGCTCTTCTATAGACTGCTTATTCCAATCAGACCAAGCAAATAGCAGAGAATTGGTTCGGTTAATTGCGGTATCGTGCCCTTGATTCACCAGTTCAGAAAGCGAAGATGTGAGATAAAATTTCGATTGCTTATATGCTTTAGATTTGTTTGCATAAACATCATTATGGATAGATTTGTTGATACTGTTTTCAAGCAAAGTGAGATTTCCAAGCCGGTTGATATAAACTGAAAAATCCTCATCGTTCATGCCATATAATTCTTTATCCGCACAGGTCTGCGGCATAATATGTTCAATTTCTACCGCAGTCTGCGTATAAGAGGTCAAATCATCTACAGTTGTTTTTCCTAATCTCAGTGCATCCACATACGCAGTAATTTTGCCAAGAATAAACTTTATTCGATACTGCTGCATACTATTCAAGCCAAGACGAAGAAAATTTGACTTGTTATCCAGTTTCCAATCGTTCACTGTAGGGATTAGAGTGCCTTTTACAAAACGATCCAAATCTTCAATCGTGACAATGTTTCGAATGTCTTTACACCATGAAGCAAAGGTTCGCTCAGTGACATTAGTAGCAATTTTGTTAATGACGGTGTAATAAACTACAGATTCAAGAATTGCCTTGAAGCTGGCAAGTGCATCCGGATTCATATTAGATGCGGCAAGCAGCAACATAAGATGCAGCTTATAAGATTTTCCCGCTAACAGCGGAATGTTTTTCAAATGCACATTTCCCTCGGACTTATCGTCGGGCATTCTGCACTTAACATACAATTCAACGTTTTGTGCCATTTTCTGAACGAATTGGAACGGAGCTTCTTCGTAGTGACATTGGGCGTTGTTATTGCTCAGCCAAGTATATATCTGATCTTCACGAAGAATCCCATCTTTCTCACTGGAAGTATCATAATTAGCCATGATAAAATAGCGGAGAAAACGAAGCGGTTTCTCATCTATTTTTTCAAGCGAGCGCGTAATGGATTTCCAGTTCATATTCAATTCTTTGAATTTGCTTCTATCAACTTGACGAAACACCATATTCTTAAGCAAATCCATAGGGTCGAGTCCCTTGCCCCGCTGGTTAATTGTCTCAAAAATTTTTAGTGCATCTGAGATATCGTAGGTTTCGATGCGAATGAAACTTGTTTTATTCAACAGAAAAACTACAAATTTTTTCAAGCTGGCTATATCGGGGAATCGCTCGCTCAAAAAATCTTGTATCGTTTTGAAAGCGTCGAAGAGCCTTTCGCCAGATTGCGTTAGATAGTTCGGTCGTTCCTGCCCCTTTTCAATCAACTCCAAACAGTTACCAGCATCTTCATATTGGAGTTGGAGATGATATAAGTTAATCACATCGCCTTCGCTATTCATAGTTGGGCTATAAATTAAATTCTCAATAACGCTGGTTTGCTCACTACAGTTCACATAAAATTTTTTGATTGCACATAACAAAACAAAAAATGTGGTAAGGCGTTGTTGTCCATCAATCAATTCAAACTGGCTGCCGGAATCATAAGTTACTATAGTGCCAAGGAAATACGCTTTTTTATTATCAGTGTTATAGGCATCTAATAAATCTGCCATCAACTGCTCAACCTGTTCATCAGTCCAAACATATTCTCTTTGATAATCAGGAACAATGTAATGATCTTTGAATGCAGAGCTTATTGAGTGGTCGTTATACTTGATATATGTATCAGCCATCAGCTTCATCCCTTTCGTTACAACGAAGTGTGTACACATATTATAACGCAGGACTATGAACACTTTCAATAGATTTTATGAAATTTATCACGTTAGAGCATAGCTTTCCTATAAGCGCAAACTGATTTGACGGTTTTTATGATGCCGAACATGCTCTGCATCGAAATACCCACCTATCGACTTTGCGGCTTTGTGGGGTATTTTGCACGACCGCAAATATACGCACTCTCAAGCGAACCGTATGCACTATACAGCGATTCGCTGTTTCACAAAAGAACTGCACAAAAGCAATAACTATTTCACCCTTTTCACTTTCTTTGCCTTACAGCGTAGGAAATTGGTGATTTTCAACCCTTAGATGTACAAAAACAGGCAACACTCAACCGAAGCTGAGTGCCGCCTGTTTTGTTGTCCAATCCTGCTTAGCAGATGCCGATTTTGTAGTTTTCTCAAATTACTGTCTTATCGGCACACGCGTGAACTCCCGCCGCTTTTGAATGTTGAAATAGGAATGATCAATACAGTCCGAACAGGCGGAGCAGCTTCTGCCAGAAGGTCAAAGGTGCTTCCTCTACTACGTCACTCACGGCGGCTTCGGCTTTCTCGATTGCCGCTGTTTTCATAACAAACTGGACGGAGTCTACATTGGTGTTCTTGTCGGAAACAAAGGAAACCACTTCGGCATTGCTGCCGGTGATGGACGATGTCATAGTATTGATTTCATCGCTGATCTGCGTATCCATAGGTCTTATCGACAAACTCCGAAGTGCCGCTCGCCAAGTCCTTTGTACCACCGTACAGTTTATTCACAGCATCGTTCAGCTCCCCGACGGAAAGCTTGAGCGCCCCGGTATTGCTGTAAAGCGCGTCCATATTCAGCTTCAGGATCCCTTGCAAACAAGGACATTACAAGGCTTCGAATCATCGTGTCCACTTTTGAAAAAGGATTTCGGCAAAAATTATTGTCCGTGTCCACTTTTGAAAAAGTAAACTAAAAATAAATATTCTTCGTGTCTACTTTTCTTGACTACTACATCCCTCCTTGTAAATTGTACATAATAATGCTATAATAATGGCATGAAAGGAGGCGGTATCATGCCCCAAATCAGACCCATCACCGATTTACGAAATACGACAGAGATTTCTGACCTCTGCCACGCAAAGCGCGAACCGGTTTTCATCACCAAAAACGGATACGGCGACCTGGTTGTCATGAGCATGGAGGCTTATGAGGAACTCATGGAAAACGCAGCCATTGACGCCTCTATTGCGGAAGCGGAAGCAGAATACAACCTGAACGGCCAAAAAATAGATGCCAGATCAGCTTTGGACTCCCTGCGGAGGAAACACTCTGGATAAATACGAAGTCAAGATCCTGAGCAAGGCTCTGCGGGATCTGGACAGCATTTACGCTTATATTGCCAGGAGTTTACTGGAGCCGGATATGGCAGCCAAACTCATAAACGAGTTGGAAGAACAGATTTTGTCGCTGGAATATATGCCGTATCGCTGCCCGGAGCGCCGAACCGGAGCCTATGCCAACAAGGGATACCGACAGCCACTGGCAAAAAACTACACCGTGATTTATCGCGTAGATGAATCTGCCAGGGAAGTTCTGATTGTCACTGTTCGCTATTCCAGAAGCAATTTTTAGTAGACCGGAGGGGATTCTTCCCTCCGGCTTTTTGTTTACTTGCGGTCCGTGTCAGGCTTCTTGCGGGTTGCCATAAAGATGCCCAGCGCCGCGCCTGCCATGATCACAATGCCGATAATGCTCAGCATCATGGTGCCGTTATCGCCGGTGTCGGGCAAATCGAAGCCGGGGTTGTTGACCACCTTCAGCAGAGCCTCCGCATTGGGCTGCCGTTGTCCTCACGCATCTGAACGGCATTGCCGTCCACAGTCGCGGAAGCGGTGAGCATGTTGTAGATCTGCGCCTCCTGGGGGATGCCGCTCAGGTGCAGGTCATAGCCGTTGGCGGCCTCGATCTCAGTCAGCACATATTCATCATCTTCCAGGCCCTTGACGATGATCTTGCCGTAAGAGCCATCGGAAGTGACGGGATAGAACACGGTGGCATCGGCTTCTTCGGTGACATGACCGGTGACATAATACACACCCTCCGCGTCATTCCGGGTGGCAGTGACCCAATAACCATCGGTTTCATTCCAGGTCTTGAATTTCACATGCTTGAACATGCAATGCTTGACTTGATTCCACAGCTTGCAGTCAGCGGTCAGGAGATACACTGCCGCAAGCGCGGCATAATTGCCGGAGCTCATGTTCCTGCTGGCCTCCAGAAACACTCTGCGGTGGGTGTTGCTTCTAAATGATTTCATGGGTTTGCCCTCCTTTCGCTGAGAAATAAAAAAGCCCCGACTTTTTCAAGCCAGGGCAGGGTATGTCGTGGTAATTCAATTGTTTTAGGGAATAAAAAGCAGATGGATATTGGTTCACATCTGCTGAAAGATCGTAATATTGGGTTTGGTGAGAGTTCAAATCTCCTGACAACGGGAAACAGCAGTTTTACATCTACAAAAACGCGATCCGAAAAAACGGCCTTTGGACAGCAAAAACCCCGAGAAACTCGGGGTTTTTCGTGAGGATATCTTTTTCGTCCTCTTTTTCTGTCTCTGCACTACGAAAGAGATGCATTTGGGTTTTGACCGCATGGTTTTGAACCATCATGATCCGGAAATGCAGCGCTTATCCTCCGAGCAGCCAGTCGATGAGGTTCTCGGATTTGATGCCGTCGTAGGAAGCATCAAGACCCTGCTCAAGAGACAGCACGATTTTTTCGTAGTTATCGCGGATACTTTGAAGCGGTGCAAGCTCCCGCTTGCGCATGTTCTCACTCATCATCGACTCCGTTAGTGCCCGTGCTTCCTTGCCATATATCCTGCCACCTCTATCATTGGAAAAGCTCGGATAGTTTCACCGCTTACTGCTCCAGACTATCGGGATTCAGCATAAAATCAAAGATGCTCATAATCAGCACGCCGCTGTCGTTATAGTACGGCGCTGGTGCGTCTTTGGTAATAATGATTTTCTTGAAAGCATCGCCGGTCATCATCAAGGAACGCTGTTCCTGTTCCATTTTTGCCTGATCCGGGATAGCATAAGCCGACTGAATATAGTAACGCTTGGAGCCTTTGTTGCATACGAAATCTATTTCATACTGCTTGCGGACGCTGCTTCCATCTTTGCCTCTGCCATTTACCACCACAACGCCGATGTCCACATTGAAGCCTCTGATTTTCAGCTCATTGAAAATAATATTCTCCATCGTGTGGGTTTCCTCCAACTGACGGAAGTTCAGCCGTGCATTACGAAGCCCCATATCGGTGAAATAATACTTAACAGGGGTGTCGATATACTTTTTCCCCTTGACATCATAACGAACAGCGCTGTCAATCAGGAACGCATCACACAGATATTCGATATATCTGGTAATGGTCGCATTGCTGATCGTCTTTTGCTTGACGCTTTTGAACGTGGCGGACAGCTTGTTTGAATTGGTGAGGGAACCGATGGAAGAAGAAAGAATGTTCAGCAGATCTTCCAGCTCTGCGCGGTTACGGATTTTGTGCCTACCTACAATATCTGAAATGTAAGTCTCTTCAAAGAGTGATTTTAGAAAAGCAATTTTTTCCTCTGGCTGTTCAAAGCGCAGGACAAGCGGAAGCCCGCCGTAAAGCATATACTCGTTCCATCCATCCTGCTTCGTGCCGGGGTAAACCGACATGAATTCGGAGAAGCTGAGTGGGTACATATGAATCTCATCGCCACGGCCACGGAACTCCGTGATGACATCCTTGGACAGAAATCTGGCATTGCTGCCAGTCACATACACATCAACATTTTTCATACGGATAAGGCTGTTGAGGACAGCCTCAAACTCGCCCAAAAGCTGCACCTCGTCAAGCAGAACATAGTACATTTCGTCATCTGCGAGCTGCTCTTTCAGATACGGCATCAGCACATAAGGGTCTTGAAATTGCTTGTTTTCAAAAGCATCAAAAGCGATTTCTATGATGTGCTTTTTGTCCACTCCTTCGGAAAGAAGATATTCCTTAAAAAGATTGAACAGCAGATAGGATTTTCCGCACCGGCGAACACCGGTGACGACCTTGATAAGACCGTTGTGCTTCTTGCTGATGAGCTTATTCAGATAGACGTCTCTTTTCACAACCATACTTTCACGCCTCCTATTGAAAATTTTTGCGGGTACACGCATTTTTCTTCAATAGCATTATACTCTGCGCGAGGCTGTTTTACAACCGCTTATTGAAAATTTTTGCGGGTACACGCAGTTTTGTTCAGCAGCGGTGGCGCACTATAGCATTGGGATTCTGCATATAGATGAACATCGTGTCAGTTTGTTTTTCGGGCATAGCCGTCCCCTTTCTGTGTATTTTTCGTAGAACCGGTTGACAAACTAATACCACGGTATTATAATAATAGTAAACTAATACTGTAGTATCACAACCGGAGGCAGCCCTATGAAACAGGATTTGATTATTTATCACGGTTCACAGCAAATCGTGGAAGTGCCAAAGTTCGGCATTGGCAAAACATATAATGACTATGGGCTGGGTTTTTACTGTACGGAAAGTATCGAACTTGCAAAGGAATGGGCCTGTCCAGTAAAGAATGACGGCTATTCAAACAAATACATCATGCACCTTGGCGGACTAAACGTGATGCGCCTGACCAAAGGAGAATTTAACATTCTCAACTGGCTTGCCATTTTGCTCAGCCACAGAAAATTTGACATCACTTCTCCTGTCGGCAATAATGCACGGGAATTCATTCTCTCCCGTTTTATGCCGGACACGAAAGATGTGGATGTGATGATCGGCTATCGTGCTGACGATTCCTATTTCTCCTTTGCAGAAGACTTTGTGAACAACACGATTTCCTTGCGTGACTTGAACCTTGCCATGCAGCTTGGCACGCTGGGCGAACAGGTCGTGCTTCTTTCCGAGCGGTCTTTTGGACAGATTGAATTTGTGGAACATGAGGTTGCCGACTATCGAGAATACTACTACAAACGATCTCAGCGAGACCAAAATGCCAGAGCTGCTTACAAGAGCCATAAGAAGGATTTGCGGCAGCTCATGGACGATGTGTTTATGTTGGATATTATAAGGGAGGACATGCGCAATGACGATCCACGCTTACAGTCAAATATATCTGAGTAAATCTTCCCGTGCCATTGGCAATATGCTTCACGATGCCGTATTGGAATTTGGCATGGACGGAACGGATTTTCTGAAGCGCTTTATCCAATCAGAGGTTGCAGAGCAGATCGAAAACGGAAATCCAAAATACATTGCAGGTAAAAGCGGCTTGGAGCTTTTTCTTGAGGTCATGAAAAAAACAACCGGTGAAAGCTACAATGCCGGTCTGATTGAAAGCTATGACCGAAGCGATGTATACTGGGTAGGCTGGGTGCTAACCCATTACCAATGGTACTCCGGACGCACATTCAAAAGTATTTTGGACACCATACCTTACAACGAACTGCTTGGACTTTACAGAACACTTCACGAAGCGGATATTCAAAAGAGCTATGAGGTGCTGGATGCGCATTTTACAAACATCGAAAGCAAGCTGAAATCAGTCCGAAAGCGTTGCGGATTAACGCAGGAGGCACTTTCCAACGAATCCGGGGTGTCGCTCAACACGATCCGTGCCTACGAACGCAAAAGCAAGGACTTAAACAAGGCACAATTTGATATTATTATGCGCCTTGCCAAAGCTTTAAAGTGCGAAGTCTCCGATTTACTGGAATAAACACGAACTTAAAAGCTAAGCCGACCTATGGGTATTTCATCCCACAGGCCGGCTTTTGGCGTTATTACCTACCGAAGGCCAGATTATACAGAGTTTTCGTGTTGCCGTCAGTCAGAACGAGGGCTGCATATCATCTCTAATTTCCGGAACACTGCAAGCACTCCGCAGCTTTCACTCAGAAAAGACGCAAAAGCATACATCGATAAAAACACGAATACTGCGACTTTTCCGGCGAACACTGGACGCGCATCCGCAGCAACAACGTGATCGAACTGCCGAACCGCGAGATCCACCGTAGGACAACCCGCGTGGTAGAGGCGTTCCCCGACGGGAATTTCCCCCTGATGCTGGTCTGCGCGAGGCTTCGCCATGTGGCAGGTACCCAGCGGGGCAACAAGAAGCACATGAGTATGAAGCACTGAGAGGCGGCTTTGAACGACGTCTCTATTGTCGACTGATTTCATTCAGTCGGAGTCTGCAAATATTCTTGTGCAATTATCTTGACACTACTCGGCACTTTCCATATCTATGTGCTACTGGCATCAAGAAGAAACTGTCGTGGATCAAATTCTTGCAGATTGGATAACTCAGAAATAGCAATAGAATATGAAGCATTATCTGCAAGCCAATCTATTTCTGCTTGATATGGATAAAACAGGCACTTCTGTTTGTTGTCATTTTTGGTACATACATAGGTTGGCATTTTCGATGTTTTAGGCTGAATCATCGTAACAGGATGCACATCAGCTATCCGATTTTTTATTGTCATGGTGTTGCCACGGTTATGGCTACTTACAGTGCACATTGTACCACTCGTCCATCGTTGTATTAATTATACAACCTTCGTAATAGGTTGTACAATCAATAGTTGTAGCATTGAGAAGTTTTTGGTTGTGTTCATTTAGGTTGGAATAAATACAACCTGAAACCGCAAGCGTTTTCCTTTCGTCACGTCCGGCCTTATTTGCTATATGGCAGGCAGAATTTACAACATCCCCCATCCATATTACATCATTTAAACCACTTCCAGAATATCCAGCCTTTACCATAAGAGCTCGTCCATAGTCCATACCAATTCCAACTGAGATCTGACTATATCCTTTTTTGTGAAGCTTATAATTCAGGATTCTAATCAAACTGTTCAGTTGTGCAGCAACACTAAATACCGTATTGCTTCAGGAAACAAATCGCACTCATCATCTTGCCCAAGCTGCTTTCCTGCTACAGAAAAAGGCGGGCAGGGGACTCCGCCCGCCAACAAATCGGCGCCTTTATATGGGCGGTCATCAAAGTGATAGACATCCGCACATATCACATTCCACTCTGGCCTATTCTGCTTCAAAACAGCACAGTAGTCCTTCTCATATTCGACCAAAGCTACATGAGCAAAACCGGCCATTGCAAGGCCCGGTGCCTGTCCACCAGCTCCGGCACAAATTTCTACGCAAGTTAATGGTTGCTGCATTTTCTTCTCACTCCCGCGTGATTCTAAATGGTTTTGCATTATTTTACTCATCAGTAAATTCCATTATATCTCCAACACCACACTTGAGCGTGAGACAGATTTTGTGTAAGCTTTCCATAGAAACAAATTCATTTCTACCCAACTTTGCAAGCACGTTAGAGCTAATCCCAGATGCGTCCTTGAGTTCCGTGCAGTTCATTTTTTTATCAATCAACAGCTTCCAAAACTTGTCATGGGAAATAGGCATTTTGATTCACCGTTTCAAAATCTTGTTACAGTTATATTATATCATAATACAAACAGATTTACAAGATAATCTCATTAAAACATAAGGTCTATTCTCGTCAGCAGGTGGTACAGAATTGCCCGACACATATTCGTATACCCCGCGCTATTACACCATGCTCTTTTCTCTGAGAATCATCTGCCGTTTTCCACCTCCTGCTCGATCTCCAGACCGTCCGGAAAGGCGGCCCTGATCAGAACACAGCGATCACGCGAGAGAGGGTCTGGCGAATGAGGTAATCGTCATAGGAAAGCGGATAGTTTTGCAGCGCGTCGAGGGCGGCATACACTTCATCGCGGCGCGAGTGCAGTCTCGTCTGCGCCTGTTGCGCGTCGGCCTGCTTGACCTTCTGCGTGAGAGCTGTCCGGTTTATTTTTTGTAACTGAGTGTTGTAGCAAGCCGCTGTCCTCCCCGTTCGGAAAAATGTGTGTCCATCTTCTGAAAGGTCGGAGGCTGCTATGAAACGGCAGCATATTGGACATACCGATGCCGTGGCATCTCTCAAAAAAATCAAAGCGATCTGACGCAGACGGCACGGAAAACCCGTGACGTTTTCTCATATTACTGCCTATTCAGGCGCTTTATCTGCATATATTTCAAAGAAGTATATGCAGATAAAGCGGATAGCAGCTTGCTTTTCTGCACATAATATGCTATAATTATATGCAGAAAGGTTGGTGCTGTATGAGAAAATTCGATTACTCCTTTTTGAATAACGGTTTGCTGCCTGCAAACCTTGTGAACCTCACTTCCAATATTGCGGCGCTCAAAACCATGGCAGGCGTGCGCAAGGACGAATACACGCAGATTTTTACGGAGCTGGAAGCTGTTGCAAAGGTACAGTCCGTCAAAAGTTCCAATGCCATCGAGGGCATTGTGACCAGCGACGAGCGTATCGCCGCCATTGTCAATCAGAACAGCGCCCCGCTGAACCACAACGAGGCGGAGATCGCCGGATACAGTGATGCGTTGAATGAGATCCACTTGGGCTATGAGCATATTGACTTCCGGCAGAGCGATATTCTGCGGCTGCACGAAATGATGATGAGCTTTGCGGGCTATGAGTACGGCGGGCAGTACAAGACGGACGACAATGTGATTTTGGAGATCGACGCAGACGGAAACCGCCGTGTCCGTTTCCGCCCCACGCCCGCAAGCGAAACGCCGAAAGCAATGGAGCAGTTGGAGCTTGCCTATCTGGATGCCCGAAGCGATGCGAATATCAACCAGCTTCTTTTGATCCCCTGTGTCATTCTGGACTTCCTCTGCATCCACCCGTTCCGGGATGGCAACGGCAGAATGTCCCGCCTGCTCTCGCTTCTGTTGTTATACAAAAACGGCTTTGACGCAGGAAAATATGTGTCCTTTGAGGAGCAGATCAACAACTACAAGGCATATTATTACGAGGCCCTGCGGCAGTCCTCGGTCGGGTGGGAAACGAACGAAAACTCCTATTTCCCATTTATCGAGAATTTCCTCTCCACCCTCTATATGTGCTATAAGGAACTGGACAAGCGGTTTGCGGTGGTACACGGCAAGAAGATCACGAAGAAAGCCCGTGTGGAGGCAACCGTCCTAAACAGCCTGACACCGCTCTCCAAAGCAGAGATCTGCAAAATTCTCCCTGATGTCAGCCCCACAACCGTCGAGGCCGTCCTCGGCGCAATGGTCAAGACCGGCTCCATAAAGCGGATCGGTGCAGGACGGACGACGAGATATATCAAATGTTGAGGTGAATCAAATGGAATGGGTACAAGTTGTTATTGGTATTCTTGAAATCGTTGCAATTATTATCCTTGGATTGTTTCTAAAAAATTATTTCCCCTCTTACATGGATGAAAAGGGAAAGAACCTTGCGACAAAAGAAGATATAGCAGAGATTACGAGAAAAACCGAAGTTGTCCAACAAGAGTTCCGAGAAAACTTTGAACGATTTTCTTCTGACATCCGGTTTAAGTACGACTTTTATTATAGACAGTACACGGAATTATATTGTAAATTATATGCGATTGTTATTCAGTCAGAGTATGTGCGGCGATTTATGAAACTTCAAACTGGCAAGGAAACTTCGTTCGATGAAGCACCGTTCTTAGAGATTTCACCAACACGCAGAATAACTAATACATTGAAATTTGAAAATGGGGCAGCATCTAAGGTGTCCACAGAAACAGAAGAAATTATTACCCCGATTTCACAGTTCAACAAAAAACAGCTTTGCGATTATATTATTGAAAATGGCGCTTATTCTTCACAGAAACTCTTGAAAATTGCCATGTCATATCGTTTTGCATATAATTACTATTCAGGCAATCCCGAAACAAAGAACAGCGAGTGCCAAAAAATAGCGGATGATGAAGAGTTTAGACTTATACGAGAGATGATCTGCTGCATCGTTTCAGAATATAATTACTATCGTAAAGCATTAAATATGAACTACGACGAGAACGAATTAAACACAGGCATCCCACAATTATAAAAAGTATGAGTAACTGCATAGCCGAGAGGTTTTCATTTTGAAAGCCCCTCGGCTATTTTTATGTCAGAACGGAGGTGAAACATATGCCATATATCCCGCCGGAGGTGGTGGCGCGGGCGCGCGAGGTGGACTTGCTGACCTATCTGCGGACTTATGAACCGCAGGAGCTGGTGCATTTCGGGGGCAGCACCTACTGCACCCGTGAGCACGACAGTCTGAAAATCTCCAACGGCAAATGGTGCTGGTTTTCCCGTGGAATCGGCGGCTATTCTGCGCTGGACTATCTCATCAAGGTCAAAGAGATGCCATTTACGCAGGCGGTCGAAACCATCATGGGGAATCTGTCAGCGGCACCGCCCGCCTTTGCCCCGGCTCCGAAAGTGCCGAAAGAAAAGGTACTTCTTTTGCCGCAGGTCAACTGCAGCGCCACCCATGCCGTTGAATACCTGCACCGCAGAGGGATCGATTATGAGCTGATCGACTTCTGCATCCAGACTGGCCGCCTTTACGAGAGCTATCCCTATCACAATGTAGTGTTTGTCGGCATGGATGCGGACGGAAAGCCCCGCTATGCTAATCAGCGAGGGATCGGCTCGGACTTCATCGGGGATGCCAACGGCAGCGACAAGCACTATTCCTTTGGAATCCCTGCGGCGACCGCAAGCGATATGCTCCACCTGTTTGAGTCGGCGGTGGATCTGCTGTCCTACGGGACGCTGCAAAAGCTGGACGGCAAGGACTGGCGCGGCGAAAATCTGCTCTCCCTCGCCGGGGTCTACAAGCCAAGGGCGAAAATCGAGGAAAGCAGTCTGCCCGCTGCGCTGGTGCGGTATCTTGCCGAGCATCCACATATCCGCCGTGTGGTGCTGCGCCTTGATAACGACGCCACGGGACGGATCGCCGCCGAAACCATCAAGACCCTGCTGCCGAGAAAGTATGCGGTCACGGTGGACATTCAGCCGCCACCGCAGGGCAAGGACTACAACGACTGCCTATGTATGCGGCTGGGATTGCCCATCACTAAGCGCAGAGAAAGGAGCAAAGAACGGTGAGCGACTATATGAGTCCGGGACGGCGCATCTGGCACTATCGTATGCAGAGAGGTATGACGCAAAAAACGCTGGGCATCGCCGCAGGCTTTTCGCCCGAAACCGCCGACATCCGCATTGCTCAGTATGAATCCGGCGCAAGGATGCCGAAATACGATTTGCTCTGTACGCTGGCGGAGGCGTTGGGTGTTTCGCCCTCGGCGCTGGACATTCCCCGTATCAAGAGCCGTGAGGTGCTGAACCAACTGCTGCTTGCGCTGGAGGAAGAATATGCTCTGAAGGTCACGATTACGGAAAACAACGGAAGGAGCAAAACCGATGAAAACCTATATGGTTACGATCACCGAAACAATGCAAAAGACGGTCGAGGTTGAAGCCAACTCCCGTGAGGAAGCTGAGAGAATGGTTGAGCAAAGGTGGAACGACAGCGAATATGCTCCCGGTCATCTTGTTAGGGTGGATTTTTCTGCAAGAGCCACTGAGCGCAGCCGTGACCATGAACGATGAAAGGAGTTTTCTATTATGAGTGAAGAAAAGAAAATCAAAGTAGTTCTGCTGGAGCCGGGCAAGCTCGCCCGCACAGCCGAGATCGATGCGTCCCTTGCCGGGATGCAGAAAACGGTGGGCGGCTTGATCGAGCCGTTCTATCCCTTTGAGGAACAGGTCTGCATCGTCTGCAATGAGGAAAGCAAGATCAACGGAATGCGCCCGAACCGCAGCGTGAAGAATGACGACGGCGTGATGGTGGATTTCATCTTCGGCCCCGCTTTCATCTGCGACTGCCGGGGTGAAAATCTGGACAGTCTTTCCGATGAGCAGATCGACCGCTACGGCAAGATGTTCCGCTATCCCGAACACCTTGCGAGGGTAAACGACACACTGCTCGGCATCCCGTACCGCCCGCAACCGGAACGGGAGCGGTGATATTATTTCGGTCGGTGGCAAAATGTTCGGCCTATGGGACGAACGCTATGCACTGTACCAGCAAGCATCGCCGTTGTGATACCACAACGGCACTTGTCAGGGGTAGCCCCTGAAACCCTTTCGTCCCCATCTGACTGGCGGACGATATTTTTATACCCGAAAGGAGGTCACAGCCGGTGAACGAACCCATGACCTTTTTGGACTTTTTCAGCGGTGTCGGCGGTTTCCGCAAGGGCTTTGAGCTTTGCGGCATGATCTGCAAAGGTCACTGCGAGATCGACAAATTCGCAGACCGCAGCTACCGCGCGATCCACGATGTAAAGGAGGATGAATGGTATGGCGAGGACATCACCAAAACCGAGTCCGCCGATCTGCCGAGGGTCAACCTCTGGGCAGGCGGATTCCCGTGTCAGGACATTTCTGTATCTGGCCGGCAGCGAGGGCTTGCAGGCAAGCGAAGCTCTCTCTTTTTTGAAATCGTTAGACTCCTCAAAGGCACGCCTGCCGAGGATCGACCCGAATGGCTTGTCCTTGAAAATGTTAAAAATTTGCTCTCCGTTAATCGAGGATGGGACTTTGCGACCGTTCTCCATTCGTTGGCCGAAATCGGCTATCATATCGAATACGGACTGCTTAATTCACGCTTCCACGGCGTTCCGCAAAACCGGGAACGCATCTACCTTGTCGCTTATCGACATTTTAGAGCCGAGGGTGGACGAAAAATATTTCCTGTCACCGCAGGCGACGGCAAGGCGCTTATACAACTGATCGGCGGCACGCAGGGTAAGCGGGTCTATGATCCTGCGGGCGTGAGCTGTACGCTGATGAGCGAGGGCGGCGGCTTTGCCGGACGCACGGGGATGTACTTCATCGACCTGTGCAAAGGCGAACCGAGGCTGACCGAGCACGCCCGCTGCATCAAAGCAAGGTATGACAGCGGCATTACCAATCACAGCGGCGACAAAAGCGGCGTTCTCTGCATGAGCGGTGAGTGCCCGGACCGCACCGAAGAAACGGCACTCATTCAGCTAAAGCGTGGCGATCCGAAAATTTTGGAGCAGGATCACACCAAATGCCTGATCGCAGGCTATGACAAGATCGGGGTCAGCAACCGGGGCGAAAGCTCCGGCATTTTTTATGGCTGCCGTGCCGTCCTCACCCCTGACCGGGAAAACAAGCGGCAAAACGGACGGCGCTTCAAGGCGTGCGGCGAACCGGCTTTCTGCCTGAATACGCAGGACAAGCACGGCGTTTATCTCTGCGCCTGCGATTCCTGCGAGTTTGCTCTGCCCGTCAAGCGAGCAAAAGAGGCAAATCAGAGCAAACCTGAAAACGGCTCCGCACTTCCGCTCGGCTGCGGGCGCATCCGCAAGCTGACGCCCCGTGAGTGCTGGCGGCTGCAAGGATTTTCGGACGATATGTTTGACCGGGCCGCCGCCGTCAATTCCGATGCCCAGCTTTACAAGCAGGCTGGCAACGGCGTGACGATCCCCGTCGTGTATGCGGTCGGCAAGCGGATCGCCGAAATACAAAACGAATTAGATAAGGAGAGCCTATGAGAAAACGCAATGTTCACATTCAATTCTGGCTGGATAAAAAGGAAGCTGAGGCGTTTCAGAAGAAGGTCAAGAAAAGCGGACTTTCCCGTGAAGCGTATCTCCGGCACTTGGTAAACGGCCTTGAACCGCAGGACGCACCGCCGCCCGACTATTACGCCATGATGCGGGAACTGCATGGGATCGGCAACAACCTCAATCAGATCGCCGCAAAAGCCCATACCCTGAACGCACTGGATGTGCAGCGGTACGACGAGAACTGCCGCAAGCTGGACGAGGCCATCAAGACGATCACCGCAGCGGTCATTCTGCCCCGTCCGATGAAGTGACGCTTATGGCGACGACATCAATTTGGCGGGTAAAAGGCTGGCTCGGCAAGGTGGTGATCTATGCGGAAAATCCCGAAAAGACGGCAAATCCCAAATTCTACGCCGACCGGGAACTGAACGAGCAGGACGGGCAGCAGCTTTCCGATGTGATCCGCTATGCCATAAATTCGGAGAAAACGCAGGAAATGGGCAGCGAGGACGGCGCACCGCTCCACCGCTTTGTGTCGGGCATCAACTGCTCTCCCGCCACCGCCCGTGACGAGATGCTGGCGGTGAAGAAACGGTTCGGCAAGGAGGACGGCACGGTGGCCTATCACGGTTATCAGTCCTTTGCTCCCGGCGAGGCCACGCCAGAACTGGCGCATGAGATCGGCGTAAAGCTGGCGACCCGGTTATGGGGCGACCGCTATCAGGTGATCGTCGCCACCCACCTTGACAAAGAAAATCATCTGCACAATCACTTTGTCGTCAACACCGTATCCTTTGCGGACAGCATCAAATACCACCGCACCCGAAAGGACTACCACGAGATGCAGACGGTTTCCGATGAGCTTTGCCGGGAATACGGACTGTCGGTGATCGAGCAACCGCAGCAAGGCCGGGGCAAGCAATACGGCGAATGGCGTGCCGAGCAGGAACAGCGTCCCACTTGGCGTGGGCTGATCCGTGCAGACATTGACGAGGCGATACGGCAAGCCATGACCGAGCGGCAGTTTTTTGACGCTTTGCGGAAAAAGGGCTATGCGGTGAAGGTCGGCAAAGATATTTCGGTCAGGCCGCCGGGCAAGGAGCGGTTTGTGCGCCTGATGCGTAATTTCGGTGAGGACTACTCACTGGACAGCATCCGCAGACGCATTTTATCCCAGAGCCGCCCCGAACGGAAAAAGCCCGAACAAAAGCCGGAGATCCTGCGGGTCAGACTGATCGGCAATCTGAAAGCCGCCCGAAAACTGACCGGCTTTCGGGCGCTGTATGTTCACTACTGCTATCTGCTGGGCATCTTCCCGAAGAACCGCCCGCAGCAAAGCAGAAAACGGCTGCACTTTCTCTTGCGGGAGGATCTGTTGAAGCTGGACGCCATCACCGCCGAAACAAGGCTGCTTATAGGACATCGGATCGATACCGCCGAGCAGCTTTTTTGCTACCGGGATAAGGTAAGCGAAAAAATCACCGCTCTGACCGAGAAGCGCAAGCAGCTCTATAAATCACAGCGGACGGCGGCGGTGAAATCCGATCCCGAAAAGGCAGCGGAGGTCAAAGCGCAGATCACCGCACTTTCCAAAGAACTTGCCGCACTGCGGAAGGAGGTGGTTCTATGTAACAGCATTGCTGAGCGTTCCGGCGTAATCCAAGAGAAAATCAAAGCCGTCCGTGAGGACGAGCAACCCGAAAGAAAGGAGAAAACCGACCATGTACAATTCCGGTGACGCAGCGGAGCAAGTCGTGCGGATCAGCTTGGAGGGTACGGAAGTTGCCTTGAAGCTGACCGGCTCGGCGGCAAAGAATATCGCCGCCATGCTCTACGCTGTCTGGAAAAACCGAGATAAGAACAAAACCAAAGGCCACCAGCGGCTCTCTGCCATGCTCAAAAGCGGCAAGGAGCTGAAAGTGTTCACCGTCAGCGAAGAGCATCTGAAGCAGTTTGCGACCGAGGCCAAGCGGTACGGCGTTGTCTACTGTGCCCTGCGGGGCAAAGAGCGCTCTGCTGACGGTATGGTAGACATTATGGTGCGTGCCGAGGATGCGTCCAAGATCAACCGCATCGTAGAGCGGTTCAAGCTGGCGACGGTCGATACCGTTTCCATCAAGCGGGACATTGAACAGTCCAAGGCGGACAAAACCGCCTCGTCTGCCCCTGAGCAGGAGAAGCCCGACAAGGCGGCGGATGACCGCCTGCTGGATGACCTGCTGGGCGCACCCGTTCAAAAGGAGGAACACGCATCCCCAAACCCTGCGGCGGCAAAGACGGAGAAATCCCGTCCGTCCGCGCCTACCTCCGAGAAGCAAAGCAGAACCGCCGAGGGTACTGCTAAATCTCCCGAAGAACGCCCCTCTGTCCGTGAGGAATTACGGGAAATCCGGGAGAGCAGGCAGAAAGAGGCGGCAGAGCCGGGCATTTCCGAACCCACCCCGGCAAAAGAACCGAAAAAGCAGCAGACCACCACCCACAAGCAGCCTTCCCGAAAGAAACCGAAGAAAGCAAAGGAGCGATAACCGATGAGCAATTTTGACGATATTTTTGAATCTGCCCCGCAGACCGACGAATTTGACAAGGAGGCGTGGGCGGCAAAGAAAAAGGCGGAGCGTGACGAGGTTTACGCTCTTGCCGATGCCACCGCCGAGGCGGTTTGTGCAGACGGCGGCAAGTTCCGTGACTATCTGGATGTGCAGGCGGCTTTCCGCAACTACTCTGCCACCAACGCCCTGCTGATCCTTGCCACGAAGCCGGATGCCCGCAGACTGGGCGATAAAGATTTCTGGCGGGATCAGGGTGTGTATATCAAGCGGCAGGAGTTTAGCCGTCCCATCAAGATCGTCGAGTCCAACGGCGAATACACCCGTGATGATGGCAGCATCGGCGTGTCCTACAACATCAAGCGGGTCTATGACATTTCACAGACTACCGCCCGAACGAGAGCACCGCAGGCGGTTTCTCATGACGCACGGGCGCTGCTGAATGCTCTGATCTACAAGCGCCCTGCGCCGGTGCAGTCTGTGGACGAGCTGCCGAACGGCATGGATGCCGTGTATGACCGTGAGCAGAACGCCGTTTTTGTCCGCCGTGGGCTGTCGGCAAACGATCTGTTCTGCGGTCTGTCCAAAGCACTGGCGCAGGCGGAGCTTGCCCGGACCGGCGAGGAATACACCGAGGAAAATGCCGGGTTCAAGGCGCAGTGCGTTTCCTATATCCTCGGCAAAGAGTTCGGCGTAGATGTGACCGGCTATGCCTTTGAAGCGCCTGCCGACTTCCTGCGTACCGATGACCCGCAGACGATCCGCACTGAACTGACCGACATCCGGGACACCGCCTATGACATTTCCTCAAGGATGATGCGGTCGCTGGAACAAAGCAAAGCGCCCCGCCAGAGTGAACAGGAGCGATAATGATGGGAAAACAGGAAAAACGGGTATTGACCCTTGACCGCTATGAGCACGGCGTTGTGGTCAATGCCCTCAATGAGATGCGGAACGATCTGCTGGAGGAAGAACGCCCCACCGACATTGTTGACGAGGTTCTTTTGAAGGTGATCGATGCCCCCGCAAAGAAGGTAAGGTGCCGAAGCGATGAAGAAAGAGAATAACCCTCTTATCCTCTGCCTGTTCGGTATTCTCCCCGTGGTGTGGCTGGGGCTGCTGATCGCCCCCGCCGCCCACGGCGGCCTGCCGGAGATTGTCGCCCGGTTTCCTGCGGTAATGAACGACCCGTTTCATATCGAGCTTTGCGGGGACAGCCTGAAAACTGTCATTGTTTTGCTCTGTGCCTACGGGCTTACGGTGGGTGTGATTCTATCTTCCCGCCGCAATTACCGTCGGGGCGAGGAACACGGTTCGGCCAAGTGGGGCTCTGCCCGAACCGTCAACCGAAAATACCGGGCAGCCGTACCGGAGGACAACAAGATCTTCACGCAGAATGTCCGTATGGGTCTGGACGGACGAAAACACCGCCGCAACCTCAACACGGTCGTTGTCGGCGGCAGCGGCGCAGGCAAAACGAGGTTTTACGCCAAACCGAATTTGTGTCAAGCCAACACGAGCTTTACCGTGCTGGACCCGAAGGGCGAGCTGCTGCGCAGCACGGGGCATCTGCTGCGGCTAAAGGGCTATGAGGTGCGGGTGCTGGATCTTCTAAACATGGAGAAAAGCCACTGCTACAACCCGTTTGTTTACCTGCGGGACGACAACGATGTGCAGCGGCTT
>ERZ780167.1543-NODE-1543-length-19768-cov-5.913255_pt1 | contig 19768 bp, 18 predicted proteins | sample MGYA00510982_ERZ780167 | MGnify/ENA primary metagenome ERZ780167 (study PRJEB29588, sample SAMEA2146107) | human gut metagenome | biome: human gut; feature: human-associated habitat; material: faeces | place: Denmark | collected 2008/2010 ... | reverse complement strand
ACGGGACTGGGCGAACTGGACCGCGTGCTCGGCGGCGGCGCCGTGCGCGGCTCTCTGGTGCTGGTCAGCGGCGCGCCCGGCATCGGCAAATCGACCCTGCTGCTGCAAATCTGCAAGCAGATCAGTCAGGAGCAGAAGGTTCTTTATGTTTCCGGCGAGGAAAGTGAACGCCAGCTCAAGCTGCGCGCGGAGCGCCTGAGCGTGTCCGGCGGCGATCTTCTGCTGCTGTGCGAAACCAGTCTGGACAACATTCTGGCCGCCGCCGAGCAGGAGAGCCCGGACGTTCTGATCGTGGACTCCATCCACTGAAGCGCGGGTCGCGGCGCAAACGGCCCAAAATGGTCACGCCGTCCTCGCCCGGCAGCATCACGCAGGTGCGCGACTGCACCATGCGCCTGATGCAGTATTCCAAGGCCAATGGCGTCACGGTTTTCGTCGTCGGCCATATCAATAAGGAAGGCGCGATCGCCGGGCCGAAGGTTTTGGAACACATGGTCGACTGCGTGCTGTACTTTGAAGGCGAGGAGCACACATCTTACCGCCTTCTGCGCGCGGCGAAGAACCGCTTCGGCTCGACCAACGAGATCGGTGTTTTTGAAATGGACGACAGCGGCCTGCGCGAGGTGCCGAATCCCTCGGAAATGCTGCTCTCCGGACGCCCTCTGGGGACACCCGGTACCTGCGTCGCCTGCGTGATGGAGGGCACGCGCCCGGTCCTCGCGGAAATTCAGGCGCTTGTCACCCGGACGAACTTCAATGTGCCCCGCCGCACGGCGGACGGCTTTGACTTCAACCGTGCGAACCTCATGTTGGCCGTGCTCGAAAAGCGCGGCGGCGTGAATATCGGCATGTCGGACGCCTATGTGAACGTCATCGGCGGTCTGCAGCTGGACGAGCCCGCGGCGGACCTGGCACTGGTGCTGGCCGCGGCCTCGAGCTTCCGTGACAAGCCCATCGATCCGTCGACGGCAGCCATCGGCGAGGTCGGCCTGACCGGAGAGATCCGTGCCGTGACCGGTCTGCAGCAGCGCCTGACCGAGGCAGCCCGCACGGGCTTCAAGACCTGCATCATTCCACGCCACGGCACAGCCAATCTCATCGCGCCGGACGGCGTGGAGCTGCTGCGCGTGCGCAATATCCGCGAAGCCATCGAGCTCGCACTGGCATAGGAGGAACACAGATGGAAGTCCATAAGCTATTGGAGACCTTACATATCGCCGAGCGGCTCAAGGACGAGCTGCGCCACTGCGACACGTCGAAGGGCCGTCGCGAGAGCGTCGCCGAGCACAGCTGGCGCATCGCGCTGATGGCGCTTTTCATGCAGGACGAATTCCCGGAGCTGGATATCAACAAGGTCATCCGGATGTGCCTGATCCACGATCTTGGCGAGTGCTTCACCGGTGATATCCCGACGTTTTTGAAGACGGCGGAAGACGAGCAGAAGGAAGACCGGGTGCTGGCCGACTGGGTCGCGTCGCTGCCAGAGCCGTATTGCCGCGAGCTTGCGGCGCTGTATGCCGAGATGAACGTCCTGCAGACCGGGGAGGCGAGGCTCTATAAGTCCTTGGACAAGCTGGAGGCTGTCATCCAGCACAATGAGGCCGACATTTCCACCTGGGAGCCGCACGAGTATGATCTCAACCTGACCTACGCCGACGGCATCGTGGCCTTCAGCCCGTATCTGCGGAGTCTGCGCGAGGCCATCCGCGACGATACGAAGCAGAAGATCGCGGACGCACAGAAAACAGAATGAGAAAAGCCCCGGAACCGTAAAGTTCCGGGGCATATTTTGTAGATCCGCCTCGTCAGGCGTCTTTGACCATATGATAGAAGATCCCTTCACCGGCGGAGGTCGTCTGGCGGATCGGTTCGCCTACGATGCGGAAGCCGGCTTTTTCGTAGCACCGGACTGCCCGGCGGTTCCACGTGCGGACTTCAAGATATATGGGCTTTCCCGGAAACAGGCTCCGGCAGATGCTGCACGCGATCCGCGTCATCTGCTGCCCGTAGCCCTTGCCGCAGTGCTCCGGCGCAGCGCCGATGCCAAAGAAGACCTCCGTTTCCTCCTCATAGAGATTGATGAACCCGATAAGGTCCGCCCCGTCATAGAAGGAATAAAAGTGATTCTTCGGGTTTGCAAAGCCGAAGCCGGTCTGCTTCTGCTGCGCATAGGGCGTGCTGTTATAGACGGCATAGTCGCCGTCATACTTCCACGCCGTGATGCGGTATTTTTCTTCTTCGGTCGTTTTATGATAGGTAAGCATTGTTCCTCCTGTACGGAGATCCCCGCTTACGCGTCCATTTGATCCTGCTTAATAGGCAACTTCCTGGTTGGCCGGCGTCTCCAGCAGCTCCGGGTTTTCCAGCAGCGTCTTGAGCAGCCGGATGGTCTTGGAGTAGTAATAGCCGTCCGCCAGACGCTCGTCGATCGTAAGACCCAGATCCAGCATCTCGCGCATTTCGATCGTGCCGTCCTCATGATAGACCGGGCGCTTCGACTTTTCGCCGATGATGCAGAACACCGAGCAGGTGCCCCAGTTGGTCAGGTGATGATAGCCGCAGTTGAGCTTGATGGAGCCAAGGTTCGAGATGACGCAGGTCGTATAGTACGGGTCGGTCTCAATGATGCTCGCCGGGATCCAGCCGTGGATATCCAGCCGCGTCAGGATCCAGACCAGGAACTTGCCGAGCCAGCGCGGCATGTGGTTGAAAAAGTCCATGCTGTCTGTCGACGAGTCGACCTTATGTACGTCCTTGCAGTCCAGGATCTGATGGCGAAGATCCTCGTGGATGGAATCGACGTCGGAGTCGTCCTTCGCGTGGATGACGGCGAGCGCCTCGGCGGCCTCATCGGCAAACTGCTTCTTGACGACGAAGGACATCGAGACCTCGTTGCGCTGGTAGAAGTTCTTGTTGGCGATAAAGCGGTTCATCTTCGGCCGCAGCGTGATCGTCTTGACGAGCGCGGCCACGATCAGATGGAACATCGTATAGGGGAATTCCGTTTCTGTTTCATTCTTTTTCTTGAGATACGCGTTCATATTGGTGAGGTCGATCGTCTCGCGGATGTAGGCCTCATTGTCGCAGCGGTTCGGGTAGATCAGCGGCGTAATGAAGTGCATCCCGTCGAGATCACGGAGCAGCACACCATCTTTCCGGTCGCCCCAGCGACGTTTTTTCTTTTCCATTTCAAATCACACACCTTTTTGACGGAATCCCGTCAGCAATGCCTATACGATACCAAAGAACGACAGGAAATGCAAGCCTGAGGGCCAAAATTCAGGCAAAAAGCGGCATTTGACACACATCTGTTTCTCCAACGCGGGCACTTGTCAGGAACGTGTGTTTGTACTTGTAGAAGTTTCACAAAACATTCGGCGAAATTCACCCGTTTTTTCATATTTCACTACTTGACAGTATTAAAGCGGCAGAGTATAATGAGCCCATCATTTCAAGGAGGTGCGCATGATGATGCAGTTCACGGCAAAGCAGAATACCGCTTGTTCCGATGTGTCCAGCTGCGCACCGGCTACCTGCTGTGCAGCTTCTGCATGCACGGCTGATTCTGCCGCATTCTGCAAGGACACTGCTATTCTGGCAGTGTCCTTTTTCATTATTATTCTTGTATCCATTTGCCTTTGCATTCTGGGCCTTCGCGGCCTGCTGGTACGTCTGGTACTGGCGTGGGGCCTTGTAATTATTATGATGCACAACAGCAAAAGCGCAAAAAGCAACAGCGAGACGGATACCCCTGAAGCGGCCTGAGCGGCCGGATGAATCAGGCATTCGAAGCGGTTCTGCTTTTTGCAGAGCCGCTTTTTTGAATTGCATACAGTAAAAACAAAGTGAGGTAAATGAAAATGAAAAAAGCAATGAAACTCGTAAGCCTCGTGCTGGCAGTCGTCATGCTGCTCGGCTGCCTCGCAGCCTGCTCCTCCAAGTCGGCTACCACGGATTCGACCGCATCCACCGACACGGCGTCCACTGACACCGCTGCTTCTGATTCCAGCGAAGCTTCTTCTGACGGCGGCGAGATCGTTATCGCCCTCATCAGCAACACCACCGGCGACTACGCCCAGTACGGCCAGCCCGTCCGTGACGGCGCAATGCTCTACATCAACCAGCTGAACGCCAACGGCGGCATCAACGGCAAGCAGGTCAAGGTCCTGGAGTACGACGACAAGGGCGACGGCGTTGAGGCTGTCAACGCTTACAACCTTGCCTGCGACAACGGCATCACCGCCGTCTTCGGCGCAACGCTGACCGGCCCGACCATCGCTCTGGCTGACGCGACCTACGAAGACAACATGCCGCAGGTCACCGCCTCTGCAACGGCTTCCGGCGTCACCATGATCGACCCGGATGATCCCGACAGCGAGATCCGTCAGAACGTCTTCCGCGCCTGCTTCATCGACCCCTATCAGGGCAAGAAGATGGCTGACTACGCTGTTGAAAAGCTGAGCGCCAAGACCGCCGCGATCTTCTACCAGACCGGCAGCGACTACTCCGAAGGCCTGATGAACGCATTCGCTGAAGAGGCGAAGGCCATTGGTCTGGAGATCGTCGACACCGAAGCTTTCGCCGAGGGCGACAAGGACTTCAAGGCCCAGATGACCAACATCGCTGCTGCTGCTCCCGACGTTGTCTTTGCTCCGATCTACTACGCTGAGGCTGGCCTGGCCATCACGGCTGCCCGCGCTGCCGGCTGCACCGCGACCTTCATGGGCGGCGACGGCTTCGGCTCCGTCAAGAACTACGCTTCCGCTGACGACCTCGAAGGCTCCGTCTACTGCTCCGGCTACGCGCCCGGCACCGACTCCGTCAAGCAGTTCGAAGAGGACTACAAGGCTGCTTACAACGTCGACGAGATCCCCAACATGTTTGCGCCTCTGGCCTATGACGCCGCCATGCTGCTCTGCGAAGGTCTGAAGGCTGCCGAAGCACAGGGCCTGACCGCCGGCACTGACGAGTACAAGCAGGCTGTCATCGACGCCATCAAGACCATGGACGGCACCGAGGGCATCACCGGCTCCTACGCGTTTGACGAGTTCAACAACCCCATCAAGCCCGTTGCCATTATCGAGCTGACCGGCGGTAACGAGGTCTATCAGGAAATGTTCTAATTTCCCTGATACGGCTTGAAAAATTCGGGAAACCAGTATATTATAGTTATAATTTGTCGGCCCCTGACGAAGGGGCCGACGCAAAAGCCGGGCAGGTACGGAGCTCTTCCGTACCTGCCCCCGGCGGACATCGGATGGACGATTCCAACTCGGCTTGGCGTCGGCCATCGGATGTCCGCAAAGAGAAGGGAAAGTGAGGTATCAACATGAACCTGTCGTTGCTGCTCTCGCAGCTGTTCAACGGCCTGCAGACAGGCTCGATCTACGCGCTGGTGGCCCTTGGCTACAGCATGGTCTACGGTATTATCCTGCTTCTGAACTTCGCACACGGCGATATCATCATGGTCGGCGCCTACGCCGCCTTCTACGCTATGACGACGTTCCACATGCACCCCATCGTATCTGTTGTCATTGCCGTCATTACCAGCACGCTGCTTGGTGTCGTGATCGAAAAGGTCGCCTATACGCCGCTGCGCAAAGCGCCGCGTCTGAGCCTGCTGATCACCGCCATCGGTATCTCCTTCCTGCTGGAAAACGGCGCGCAGCTGCTCTTCGGCTCCGATACGAAGAGTATGGACCCCATTGTCCCGGGCAATATCTCGCTCGGCTCGGTCACCATCAGCAACGCCGCACTGCTGACTATCCTTGTGACGATTGTTGCCATGGCGGCCCTGACGCTCATCGTTCAGAAGACCAAGCTCGGCAAGGCCATGCGCGCGGTCTCTGAGGATATGGGCGCAGCCCAGCTCATGGGCATCAGCCTGAACCGGACGATCTCCTTTACCTTTGCCATCGGCTCTGCGCTGGCCGGCATCGGCTCCGTCCTGTATCTGTGCGCCTACCAGCAGGCATCGCCCACCATGGGCTCGATGCTCGGCCTGAAGGCGTTCGTCGCAGCCGTTCTCGGCGGCATCGGCTCGATCCCCGGCGCGATGATCGGCGGCTTCGCCATCGGTCTTCTCGAGGCGCTGGTCTCCGCGGTCGGCCTGTCCGTGTGGAAAGACGGCGTTGTGTTCGCCATCCTGATCGTCGTGCTGCTCGTCAAGCCGACCGGCATTCTCGGCCGTCCGCAGACGGAAAAAGTGTAAGGGAGGGGAGTCGGACTATGAAAAAGAATCGATCTGCCATCCGCATTCCCATGCCGCTGCGCTATGTGATCAACCTGATCCTCATCGTCGCGGTCTGGTTCGTCCTCAATTCGCTGATCCAGAGCGGCGTCATCACCAACTACTGGAGCGGCATTCTCATCACCGTCGGCATCAACATCATCCTTGCGACCTCTCTGAACGTCGCGACCGGCTATCTCGGCCAGCTCCCGCTGGGCCATGCAGGCTTCATGGCGGTCGGCGCTTACGCCGGCGGCATCTTCATGAAAGCCATGCCGGTGCAGGAGCTGCTCAAGGCGGGCAACACGGGCGCTGCGATCCCGTACATCCTGCTGGCACTGCTCATCAGCGCGATCGTGGCCGGGATCTTCGGCATCATCATCGGCATCCCGGCGCTGCGTCTGCGCGGCGACTATCTGGCCATCATCACCCTGGGCTTCGGCGAGATCATCCGTGTCATCCTGACGAATATCGACTCCGTCATCGGCACGGACTTCACCTACGGCGCAGCCGGTCTGAAGCGCATCCCGAAGTATTCCTCGTTCACGCTGGTCTTTATCTGCGTGGTCGTCTGCTGCTACGTCATCCACACCGTCATGAAATCCCGCCACGGCCGCGCGATCCTCTCCATCCGTGAAGATGAGATCGCGTCGGAGAGCGTGGGCGTCCAGACGACGTACTACAAGACGTTTGCTTTCGTCCTGTCCGCCATGATGGCCGGTATCGCCGGCTGCCTGTACGCGGGCTATCTCGGCTCTTTGTATCCGTCGACCTTCAAGTTCATGAAGTCCATCGAGATCCTCGTCATGGTCGTGCTCGGCGGCATGGGCTCGATGCTCGGCTCGATCCTCTCGGCCACAGTCCTGACCATCCTGCCGGAGCTGCTGCGTTCGTTCTCTGACTACCGCATGGTCGTCTACTCGCTGGCGCTGGTCGTGATGATGATCTTCCGTCCGAAGGGTCTGCTCGGCAGCTACGATTTCTCGCTGTCCCGCAGCCTGGAGAAGTTCCTGAACCGTTTGACCGGACGCACCACAAAAACGCAGAAGGAGGCGGCAGAAAATGAGTAACAAATGGGTCAACCCGCAGCCGAAGCTCGTCCCGCAGCCGTACACCAACCTGCTGACCGAGCGCGATATCGGCCGGCCTCCCATCCTGGAGACCCGGCACCTCGGCATTGATTTCGGCGGTCTGACCGCTGTCGCTGATTTTAACCTCGCCATCGGCCGCACAGAGATCACCGGCCTGATCGGTCCGAACGGCGCCGGCAAGACCACGATCTTCAACCTGCTCACCAATGTCTATAAGCCCACGCGCGGCTCCATCCTGCTCGACGGCGTTTCGACGGCAGGGAAGAGCACGATCGAGGTCAACCACATGGGCATCGCCCGTACCTTCCAGAATATCCGCCTGTTCCGGAATCTGACCGTGCTGGACAACGTGCTCATCGGCCTCAATAACGAGATGAAATATTCCGCCGCTTCCGCCATCCTGCGTCTGCCGGAATACTGGAAGCGCGAGCGCATCGCCAAAGAGCGTGCGCTGGAGCTGCTGAGCATCTTCAACATGGAAAACGTCGCCGATCATCTGGCCGGCAGTCTTCCGTACGGCGCGCAGCGCCGGCTGGAGATCGTCCGTGCGCTGGCAACGAATCCGTGCCTGCTGCTGCTCGACGAGCCGGCCGCCGGTATGAACCCCTCCGAGACCAGCGAGCTCATGGAGAACATCGTCAAAATCCGCGACACCTTCGGCATCGCCATCATGCTCATCGAGCATGACATGAATCTCGTCATGGGCATCTGCGAAGGTATCTGCGTTCTGAACTTCGGTAAGATCATCGCAAAGGGCATGCCCGATGATATCCAGGCCAACCCGGCCGTCATCGAAGCGTACCTCGGCAAAAAGAAGGAGGGCTGAGACATGCTGCTTTCCGTCAATGATATTCACGTCTACTATGGTGCGATCCACGCCGTCAAGGGTGTTTCCCTTGAGGTCAACGAAGGCGAGATCGTTACGCTGATCGGCGCGAACGGCGCCGGTAAGAGCACCGTCCTGAATACGATCTCCGGTCTTCTGCGCGCAAAATCCGGCACGATCGACTTCATGGGGACGCCGATCAATACCATGGCCCCCAACAAGATCGTGCAGCTGGGCCTGGCGCAGTGCCCGGAAGGCCGCCGTGTGTTCGCGCACATGACCGTCGAGGAAAACCTCGAAATGGGCGCTTATACCCGCCCCAACAGCACCATTGAGGGCAATCTGGAGCACGTCTACGAGCTGTTCCCGCGTCTGAAGGAACGCCGGAAGCAGGTCGGCGGTACGCTCTCCGGCGGCGAGCAGCAGATGCTTGCCATGGGCCGCGCAATGATGTCCGAGCCGAAGCTGCTGATGCTGGACGAGCCGTCCATGGGCCTGGCTCCGATCCTGGTCGAGCAGATCTTCGATATCATCCGTGAGCTGCACAAGTCCGGCGCCACGATCCTGCTCGTCGAGCAGAACGCGCAGATGGCGCTGCAGGTCGCCAACCGCGCCTACGTCCTTGAGACCGGCAAGATCACCCTCGCCGGCTCCGGCAAAGAGCTTCTGGAAAGCGACTCCATCAAAAAAGCCTATCTGGGCGGTTGATTTTCAAAGCAGACAGACAGTACGCAGTTTTCGCTGTGTACTGTCTGTTTTTCGATATCCATTGTGTTTCCAGGAATCTATGCTATAATAAAGCAGGGTCAAAAACGATCCAAATGCAAAACAGAAAGGGTGGTTTTTTATGAAAATGAAACGTGTATGGAGGGTTCACGCTTCCTAACCCTCCGAATCATTTTTTGGAGGAAACAACATGAAAAACCAGATCACCATCCGTGAAGCGATCACCGAGGCCGACATCGCAGCCTTTTGGGAGCAGCTTCACACCTATCACATGCGGGACATTTTTCCAGATCCGGAAGACGAAAATCGTAAACATTTTCTGGACGATACCGAATACCGTGCGCAGATCCAGCGCGTGCACGACCGGCAGCAGGACCGCTGCTATTACCTGTTCTTTCATCGGAACGGGCAGGACATCGGCTTTGCGCTGCCGGCGATCTTCACCTCGGAGGACGGGAAATGCTTCATTTTGGAGTTCTGCGTTTTCCCGGCGTTCCGGGGTAGCGGAACAGGCCGAACCTGCGCCGATGCACTTCTAAGCTGGGCAAAGATGCGCGGCGCGCGCTATGCGGAGCTGAACTACGGCGGGGATGAGCGCCGCCTCCGGTTCTGGAAACGCGTCGGTTTCGTTGAAAACGGCGCTGACGAGTGGGGAGAACCGCTGATGCTCCTGCCGCCCGCAGATCCGGTGCCGTTTACCGTGGAGGTTTTGGAGGACCCGGATGACTGGCAGCTGCGGAAGCTGGAAAATGGCTTCAAACGGGAGATCGGCGAAGACGTGCTTACAAGTTCCCAGCAGAAACGGCTCCAGCAAGCCGTCAAAGAGGGGAGCATTACGTTTTTTATCGCCAAACGCGGCTATCGCGCCGTAGGCATGTGCAGTGTTGCCACATATTATTCAACATTCTCCTACTCGAATGTAGGCGTATATGAGGATTTTTATGTCGAACCTGCCTTCCGGGGCAAGGGCATTGCGCGAAAATTGGCAGAAGCGGCGCGGCGCTGGTGCCAGGAACATGGGATCGCGAGCTTAACGGTATGCTGCGCTCCGTGTGACGAGGCGATGTATCGGGCACTCGGCTTTGATACTGGCCTTGGAAAGACCCTCGCACATATCGAATAACTAAAAAAATGGACAGCATGATTCCATTGCATGCTGTCCATTTTTATATTTTCAGCTTGGAGAGGGGATTGGCCTCTGCGGCGATCTTCTTGTCCGTGTTTTCGATGTGGGTGTAGATCTGTGTCGTGTTCAGGTTTTCGTGTCCCAGAACTTCCTGCAGCGTTTTCAGATCGACGCCGTTGGCCAGCATCAGCGTTGCCGCTGTGTGGCGGAGCTTGTGCGCGGAAAACTGCGACGCGTCCAGTCCAGATTCCAGCAGGTGCTTCTTGACCAGCCGGTGGACCGCGGAGACGCTGATGCGGTTTTTGTCCCGGGAGCCGAACAGTGCCTTGTTGTCCGTGAGGACGATGTTGTTCCGTTCTTCCAGATACCGGTCGATGGCCCTGCGGCAGGACGAGCCCATGTAGACGATCCGTTCCTTGTTGCCCTTGCCGACGACACGGATACGGTCTTCATAGACATCTGTCAAATTCAGCCCGACCAGCTCCGAGCGCCGGATCCCGCAGTTGAGAAACAGCATCAGGATGGCAAAATCCCGGTTTTTGTTCGGGCCGTCGACAGCTTTCAGCAGCGCGGTAGATTCTTCCAACGTCAGGTATTTCGGCAGGCTGCGGCGGATCTTGGGGAACTCGATGTCCTTGACCGGGTTGTTTGAGATCTGCTTGGTGCTGACGGTCAAATATTTGTAGAGCGCTTTGATCGCCGAAAGCTTGCGCGCGCGGGAAGCGGCCGCGATCCCGGCGTCATTCGGGCCTTCGCGGTTCTGGCGGTCGTTCGTCAGGTAGGACAGGAAATCAAAGATCTCCGACGAGGTAACGGTGTTCAAAACCGCCGCGTCGATCCATTTGATATCGATGGAATCCAGCGGCGTATTGTACGGCAGCTCCCGGCGCATCAGCGTCAGGAAGCGAAAGAACATCCGCAGATCCAGATGGTATTCCTCGACGGTACGTCTGGACTGGCCCTTGATTGATTCATGATACGACAGAAAATCCCGCAGCACCTGTGGGCACTCAGCATAGCTCTGCATCCCAAAAACTCCTTTCGCCGCCATCCAGCGGCTCAGCTGCCTTTATTATAGCACATCTCTGCCACGAACGCAACAAAATCTTTATTTTGTTGCGTTCATCATGCAGGACTCTCACGCGTCTGTCTGACAAGCATCCGCGGCTGGGGGTCTCCCCTCTGGGCTTTGGTCTTTCTGGGGGCTGGGTCAAATGTGCTTTTTTCTGTTGGGTCTGGGCTTCATCAAACCTTAAGGTTTCCTTCATTGGATGTTTCCGTCCGGCTGCGGGCGGACGTGATATACTGAAAGCGCAAGAAATCACAAAGGAGAAAGATTTATGAACGCGGCAGTTACTGTGTTTTTTCTGATTATCAAGGTGTTTTCCTTATATTTTCTGGCGGTGTCGCTTTTTGGCCTGTGCAGACGGCGCACGCCGGAGCCTGCTGCCAGACTCCGGCGGTTTGCGGTCCTGATCGCGGCCAGAAACGAGGAAAGCTGCATCGCCGGGTTGATCGAGAGCCTGCGGGCGCAGCACTATCCCCCGGAGCTCGTTGATATCTGGGTGCTTCCCAACAACTGCACCGACCGCACCGCGGAGGCCGCGCGCCGTGCCAGGGCCCAGGTACTGGAAATGCCTGCCTCCGTCCGCTCCAAGGGAGCCGCGCTGCAAACTGCGGCAAAAGCGCTGCTGCGCAGCGCGCGGAATTATGACGCTTTTTGCGTGTTTGACGCGGATAATGAGGCGGATCCTGCGTTTTTATCGGAAATGAACCGCGCACTGGACCGTACTGCGATCGTCAAGAGCCGCATTCTCGCCAAAAACCGGACACAGGCCGGGATCAGCGCCTGCTATGAGATCTACTTCTGCAGCGCCAATCATTTTCTGAACCGCGCCAGAGAGGCCGTGGGCCTGTCGGCCCGCGTGATCGGCACCGGTTTTGCGATCCGGCGGGATCTGCTGGAGGCGCTGGACGGGTTCCCCTGCCGCACGCTGACGGAGGACGCCGAGCTGTACGCGGCCTGTCTCTGCCGCGGCGCACGGATCGGCTACTGCGAAACGGCCGTTACATACGATGAAGAACCGGTCACATGGCGTGCGTCTCTCGTGCAGCGCAGACGTTGGATGAGCGGTATTCTGCAGGTCGCGCGACTGACGCTGCCGGAGCTGCTCACAAATTTTCTGCGGCAGCCAAGCCTCAACTGTCTGGACGGGCTCCTGCAGCTCAGCTTCCCCTTCCTGCAGGCGCTGACGCCGTTTTTTGCGCTCGAGGCGCTGCTCGCCGGGAGCATGTCCCTGCAGGGGCTGCCGGTCAGTTTGCTGACCGCTTATGGCGGCTGTCTGGCCGCGGCCGTCGCCGCGCTGGCACTGGAACGGCGGCTGGATCGGAAGCTGGTGGGCGGGATGCTCCTCTACCCTGTTTTCATGGCCTGCTTCCTGCCGCTGCAGACGCTGGCTCTGTTCAAAACGCAGACCATCTGGCATGAGATCCGGCATTCCGGCGTGCGGCTTGCCGCAGAGGTCGATCTGCGCCGGGGAAAGATTGCCTGAAGCGGCGATCATCCCAGCGCGTAGATCACGCGGTATAAGAACTGCCGCCAGAAGCGCTTGTCGGCCAGCAGCTGTCTGGTCAGCTGGTCCGCATGGTCCTGCAGCGGCTGTAGCTCTTCCCTGCTCAGCTTATGGTGGCTGAAGTGTGCCTTTTCGGCGACCTCCAGAAATTCTGCTGGGACCTCCGTTTTGGTCCGTCTGGCCAGCCAGCAGATATGGTGATACAGCGTGACCGCGCGGCGATTGCCGGAGCCCCGCCCGATCGCAGCCCTGCGGATGCTGAACAGCAGCGCCCGCCAGATCAGCAGCGCCGCGGCGGCGGCCAGAATTGGCCAGAGATAACGGAAGAAATGGAATGTTTTTGAACTCTCCTGGTTTGTTCCGGTCGGTTTATCAGACGTTTCCGGAGAAACTTCCGGCGCATCCGACGTTGTTTCTGTAGTCGGTGTCTCCGAAGGCTGAACTTGGTCTTCCTCCTGCGTCGGGGCCGGATCGGTTTCCGACGAATTATCTGGCTGCAGGGTAAGAATGTGAGAGTCCTGCATAGCGGGCGTCGGGTCGAGCACGTACCAGCCTAGGCCGTCGACATAGTATTCCACCCAGGCGTGCGCGTCATCGGTCGTTACGGTCGTCCAGCTTCCGGCGGTCACATTCGTGGAAAAGCCGGTCACATAGCGAGCCGGGACGTCCATGCACCGCAGCAGGATCGCCGCCGCAGTCGCAAAATGGACACAGTAGCCCGTTTCACTCTCGTGCAGGAACCAGGAGACAAAGTCCTCCCCATCCGGCACGGCGGGCGTATTCAGATCATACCGCGCGCTGGACGATACATAGCTCTGCACAGCGGCAAGGATCCGATGTGGATCGTCACCCGGCTGTACGTCAAGCTGCTGCAGGATATCGGCAAGCGCCTGCCGCGTCTGGTCCGGCACTTGCGTATAGGTTTCGTGAACAAAGGCCTCATAGGTCTCATCCGGAACATCGGTATGTGCGTCGGTATAAAGGACCGCGTAGCTCGTCCGCTGCGAAGAATTCCTGATGTATGCATCGTGATACGGGGCGGCTCCCTCCGGAAGGGTCAGCGGATAGTACGGCGTATAATAGACACCGGATTTCATCTCTGTCTCGATCGACATGCTGTAGGCGGCGGAGACAGCAGAGAACCCCGCCTCCTCTTCCTCACTGGCTGCGATACGGACCGTCCCTGCCGTCAGGGCGGACACCGCGTCTCCGGCTTCTGCATAGTCCCGTTCAGACAGGGCCTTCCAGCGGTTCTCTTCGTAGACAGCCAGAGAATCCCCCCGCAGATGACACAGGCCGCTTGTCTGCCCCTGCACGCGCATGACTGTGCGGCCGTACTGCCGCTGCGGGCCGACGCGGTTGAGATTCACGCCCGTGACGCTCGAATCCCAGAGGTAGCTGCCGAGCGTGCTGGGGCTGATCGGCGAGGTGAAGCGCACCTGCCCGGTCTGCGCGTCGCGGCGGAAGAGCGTGAGCTTGTCTGCCGCATCCGCAAGCGTCTGCTGCAGAGAATCCGACCACTTCGCACGCTCGTATGTCTTTGCCGGGAACAGAACGGCCAGCAGCCCGACCAGCAGCGCCAGCGGCACAGCCAGCAGCAGGGCCAGTCGGTTGCCCTCGCTCTCCTGCCGCGCGCGCAGCAGCTGGCTGAGCAGCAGCAGCGCCAGGACGCCCACCACAAGCAGGATCGCCCAGGCAGCCGGCGGCGTCTGCAAAATGACCAGACACAAAACCAGCACCGGCAGCACACCTGCCAGCAGGTAGGCCAGATACTCCCCGCGCATGACAGTCCAGCTGCAAAGCAGTGCGTAGAGCGCGGCGATCAGGATCAGGACCAGCGTCGCATCGACGCCGGAGGCGTCCTCTGTCAGGCTGACAGCCTGCAGGCCGGGGATCGCATCGGCGTAGTTGCTGCTGACGGCATACACGAGCGCAGACAGGCTCTGCCGCAGCTCCGCGCGGAGCAGATATCCGCCCGCCCCTGCCAGAAGCAGGACGACAAGCAGCCAGATCCAGCTCTTTTTCAGCAGAAATACCGCGGAAAACAGCGCTGCCGCGAGGAAACACGCAAGCAGCAGCCGCACCGGGTCGACCGGGACGGCAAACGACGTGATTACGCAGAAGCACAGCCCGATAGATAGTCCCGCGGCGCAGAGCAGCGCGGCCGGGAACGCGTATCTGGATGGTCTCATACGGACACCTCCTGCGCGGCCGGCTGGATGTGATAGCGCCAGTCCGCGTTCGGATACAGCCGCTGCGCGATCGTCGGCGTGTCGCCGGTCAGGTGCGTCTGCAGCAGCGCCCGGAGCAGCTCCTGCAGATCCTGCGGCGCGCGGATCTGCTTTGTCTGCGGCTCGAGGGTATCGGGGTCAAGCCAGTCGATCTGATGGACGACTTCCCTGTCCGTCAGCCAGCCGGACAGCCACAGCAGCTGCCGCAGCGTACTGTCGAGCTGCGCCCGGCTGCCGGAAAAATCGAAGCTCAGGACGATCAGCCCGCGGTTCGGCTCCTCTGCCTCGCGGACGATCAGCTTGTCCGTCTTGGCTGAGAGCTTCCAGTGAATCTCATGCAGGCTGTCGCCCGGGCGGTATTCGCGCAGATCGTGGATCTCGGAAAAGCCGCCGCCCGGCTTTGGATGATAGGAACGGTATTGGAACTGGCTGAGATTCGGCAGCTCCGCGGGTTCCAGCGGCTCCGGCTCGACCGCGATGCTGCACGCAGTCGGCAGCTGCAGCGCCAGGCCGACGAGCCCCAGCGCGTCATAGACCCGCGCCCGGTCGACACAGAAGGTCTGCTGGCCCGCATGGCGCGTGTCAACGCGCAAAGAAAAATGAAGTGTACCTGCAAGGGTCAGCCATTCGGCCTGCTGCGTGCCGCCCACGGCGTCACAGACCAGCAGATGCAGCCTGCAGCAGCTGACCGGCAGCCGGGCTGCAGATGAGGGCTGAAGCGTAAACTGTGCGTCCTGCCCACAGAAGCAGCGCAGCGGCAGCTGCGGCGTATAGGCGGCACGGAGCATGGCCGGGAGGCTGACGAGCAGCGAGAAAACCGGCAGCAGCACCGAAAACAGGAGCAGAAAGAAGGAGAACCAGCCGGTATAAAAGCTGTGAAACACGACGGCTGCCAGCAAGAACAGCCCGTAAAAGATCCGGTTTCTGGCCATCGCTCACAGCCTGGGGGCCGGGACCTGGTGCAGGATCTCTGCAAGGATCTGCTCCGGGCCGATCTGCCGCGCGTCCGCCTCCGGGGCCAGCAGCAGGCGGTGCGCGATGACCTGCGGGAACGTGACCTGAATGTCCTTCGGCACGACATAGTCCCGCCGCTGGACGTAGGCAACGGCCTTGGCCATGGCGGTCAGCGACAGCGTCGCACGCGGGCTCGCGCCGCGCAGGATCAGTGGATGGCCGCGCGTCGCGCCGATCAGGGCGACGATGTATTCTACCAGCTCTTTTTTGATGTAAACCGCGGCGGCTTCGTCCTGCATGGCAACGAGCTCCTGCCGGGACAGGACCTGCTCGACTGTCTGCAGCGGGTTGACGCCCTGCCGCGCGAGCACCATGCTGCATTCGTCCGCCGGCTCCGGATAGCCGATGGACAGCCGGACGGTAAAACGGTCCATCTGCGAGTCCGGCAGCAGCTGCGTACCGGCGGCACCCGTCGGGTTCTGCGTGGCGAAGACGATAAACGGCTGCGGGATCGGATGGCTGACACCGTCAACGGTGACCTGCCCTTCCTCCATGGCCTCGAGCAGCGCAGACTGCGTGCGGGACGTCGCCCGGTTGAGCTCATCCGCGAGGAACAGATTGCAGAGCACCGCACCGGGCTGATAGACGAGCTTGCCGCTCTCCTTCTGATAGACGGAATAGCCGGTGATATCGGACGGCAGCACGTCCGGCGTAAACTGCACGCGCCCGTAATCGAGCCCCAGCGCGCGGGAAAACGCCAGCGCCATGGTCGTCTTGCCGACGCCGGGGATATCCTCGAGCAGCACATGGCCCCGGGCCAGCAGCACCGTCAGCACCCAGACCAGAACGCGGTCCTTGCCGCATACCGCTTTTTTGACTTCTTCCAGAATTCTGCTTGTCTGATTCAAGCCTCTGCCTCCTTTTCGCGTGGAGATGGTAATAAATAAAGTATAGCACACCCGCGCGGAAGAAAACATAAATTTTTCCTGAAGATTTCAAAACCCCGTGACCCTGCGTACAGCGGGCATAAAAATTCGGCCATTTCGTGCAAATGCCTGTTTACATTTTTTTAAAACTGCGGTATGATGGGAAAAATCAGATTTGAAAGGAAGCTATACCATGGCAAATGCAGTCAAACGGATCGGTGTGCTGACCTCCGGCGGCGATGCGCCCGGCATGAACGCGGCCATCCGCTCTGTCGTCCGCGCCTGCACGTATATGGGCATTGAGTGCGTCGGCATCCGCCGCGGCTACAACGGCCTGATCAACGGAGATTTTACCGTCCTGCAGAATGACAACGTTGCGCATATCATCAACCGCGGCGGTACCATGCTCTATACGGCCCGCAGCGACGAATTCCGCACGCTGGAGGGCCAGAAAAAGGCCGCAGCGACCTGCAAGCTGCTGGGGCTGGACGGGATCGTCTCCATCGGCGGCGACGGCTCGTTCCGCGGTCTGGTGGAGCTGGCCAAGCAGGGCATCTCTGTCGTCGGCGTCCCGGCGACCATCGACAACGATATCGTCTGCACGGATTACACGATCGGCTACGACACCGCCGCCAATACGGCCGTGGAGGCCATCGATCGTCTGCGTGACACGATGCAGTCCCACGAGCGCTGCTCCGTGGTTGAGGTCATGGGCCGCAACGCGGGCCATCTGGCACTCTATGTCGGTCTGGCTACGGGCGCGACGGCTGTTCTGGTGCCGGAAAAGCCGGTCGATTTTGACCGGGACGTCATCGACCGGATCCGCCAGGCGCGCCTGGCCGGCAACACGCACTTCATGATCATCGTGGCCGAGGGCGCGGGCAGCGCGATCGAGATCGGCAAGGGGATCCACGAGGAGCTGGGGCTCGACCCCCGTGTGACCATCCTCGGTCATATCCAGCGCGGCGGCACGCCGTCGGCGCGGGACCGCGTCATGGCCAGCCGCATGGGCTACCACGCCGTCAAGACGCTGGCCGACGGCAAGACGAACCGCGTCATCTGCGCGCGGGCCGGTCAGATGGTCGACATCGATATCACCGAGGGCCTTTCCATGAAGAAGGGGCTCAACGAGCAGCAGTACGAGGTGCTGCAGGCAATGACGGGCATCGACAACTGAATCCGGACAAAAAATCGGGGCGTGCTGCAGTGCAGCACGCCCTTTTTCTATCCCGGAGCAACTGTTCAGGCACCTGACATTCCCCTCTCTCTCATAAAAAACGCAAATGCCGCTCTCATGGGATGGGTCAGACTAGGCCTTCGGGTGATATTTGTTGTACACCGCCTTCAGATTCTGCTTCACCAGCTGCGTATAGACCTGGGTGGAGGAAATATCGCTGTGGCCGAGCATCTGCTGAATGGAGCGCAGGTCTGCGCCGTTTTCCAGCAGGTGGGCCGCAAAGCTGTGGCGAAGCGTATGCGGGGTGATATCCTTGTCGATATGTGCCTTTTCCTGATAATACTTGATGATCTTCCAGAAGCCCTGGCGGCTCATGCGCTCGCCAGAGACGTTCACGAACAGCGAATGCTCGGTCGGCACGGCGATCATCTTGGGCCGGACCGAGTCGATGTATTCATGCAGCGACTGCAGCGCTTCCGGATAGATCGGGATGATGCGCGTCTTCTCGCCGCTCTCGCAGCGGATGAAGCTGCCGGGCAGGCTGACATCGTCGATGTTGAGGCCGATGAGCTCGCTGACACGGATGCCCGTGGCGTACAGGACCTCGAGCATGGCCTTGTCGCGGCAGCCCTTCATCTCCGTGACCTTCGGCTGCTGCAGCAGAAGCTCGACCTCTTTGCCGGTCAGGATCTGCGGCAGCTTTTTTTCTGCCTTGTCGATCTTGATGTTGTGGATCGGGTTCTCCTCGATCTCACGGTTCTGGACGGCAAATATGTACAGACTCTTGATGGAGGCCAGCGCACGGGAGATCGTCGCGGCGGATTTTCCGTTGGCCTTCATGCTGTTCATGTAGCCGGAAACCACGTCCTGATCGGCGTCCAGCACATCGATGCCTTCGGAGCCCAGATATGACGCATACTGGCGAAGATCGCGCATGTAGGATGCGACGGTATTGTCAGACGCGTGTTTGGTGTGGATGAGGTAATCCTCATATCGCATAATAATGTTACTCATGCGAAGGTCCTTCCGAAAATGATCGATGGGAGCTTTGTCGCATATTCATGAGAATCCAGAAAAACCAAACGGAAACCGGAAACTTCAGAATTCTTAAGGAATTATGCAAGCAAAATTATTTCTACCTGCGCTTCAACAGGAAGTGTTGTTACTATACCGCAAACATCGGAAGATTTCAAGGAAAAAGATGCATTTTCGAAATTTTTGTAAATTATGACTAGGAATTATGTTAATGATATTATGTCAATAAAGTAACTGCGGTGCCGCGAGTCATCCGTACTTTTCACAAAAAGCACAACATATAGTGCCGGAATTCATGTGTAAAATCGAAATCTTGAAATGACGGCAGTCCTGCACGTTGATGCATGAAATGTAAATATAATTTACTTTTTGACGCATGCAGGAATGCCTTCATCTTCTTCTGCGCCGGGCAGGCTTTCGCTGCGTGCTCCCTGCGATCCCGCCCAGAGCCGCCGCGGCAAGCATCGCAAGCATCCCGGGCAGGATCTGCGCCTCCCGATTGCCGAAGAACAGCAGCCGGGCCAGCATACAGACCGCCAGACAGCACACGCCGACCACGATGGCCGCCGGCAGCTTCTGCCCGGTGGCATGCCGTGCCGTCAGCCAGGCGCCGGGAAAAAAGCCGAGAAAGCTGACCCAGACATCCAGCCCGGTTTTTCGTTCCTGTTTTTTGATGCAGTAATGACCCAAAATGCTCTCATATACCACATCTGAAACTGCTTCCTGGCCCACCTGCTCTGCGGAAAAACCGGTGGTATCTACAGGATCCTCCTGGGCAAACACCCGGTCCATTGCCGCACGGTCGCACACGTCGGCCTCGTAAAACGCAAAATCTTTTCCGGTAATCTTGCGGATGCGTTCCAAGGCCTCGGGT
>ERZ780167.1535-NODE-1535-length-19877-cov-3.212945_pt1 | contig 19877 bp, 19 predicted proteins | sample MGYA00510982_ERZ780167 | MGnify/ENA primary metagenome ERZ780167 (study PRJEB29588, sample SAMEA2146107) | human gut metagenome | biome: human gut; feature: human-associated habitat; material: faeces | place: Denmark | collected 2008/2010 ... | reverse complement strand
CCATTATGAGCGGCTTTGCTGCTGGCGGCTATATCCGCAGGAAATGATGTGTGGGCGCTTTCCGATTCAAGAAAGAAAGACACGCGTCCGGTAGAATCACCCCAATTCTTCAGTGGAAACGCCAACCCGCTGTTGGATTTCATTTTTGTGGCCGACCCGACATCGGTGGAATACAACGGAAGGCTCTATGTGTATGGAACCAATGACACCCAGCAACTGGACAGTGTGGGAAAAGACGGCAAAAACACATACCAATACATCCCATTCACTGGTCATGCTGTCCACCGATGACATGGTAAATTGGACTTATCACGGACTGATTGACGTAAAGGCCCTCTCGCCATGGGGTATAGCCTCATGGGCGCCATCCATCGTATCGCGGGTGGAATCGGACGGTAAGACGTATGCTGGTGAGCCAGTTCACCCAAGGATTAGGCCACTGCAGGGCTCCTTTCGACCCGGGTGCCGTGATAGATGACGAAGGTACAGGATGGTTGTCATTCGGTGGAGGCGGAAAGGGGGAAGTCGGCACCGACTACATGCCCGCATTGTCCGCTTGGGCAAAGAGGACAATTTCTGGGAGCATGGCTCCGGCCCCTGCGGCCCCTGCTCTGAGATAGTAGAGACAAAAGCTCCCTATCGTACATGACTTCGCACACGCCGCTCGACACCGACAACTGGCAGTATGTGGACAACTATTTCAAGAATCCCGGAGACTATTCATATGATAAGCACTACGCATTCGACCATCACTACAGATTCTCTCTGAAAAAAGCATGCTCCGACTATGTAGTTTCCAATAAAAAATGTATCTTGCGGAGATTTATTAAATACGATATGAACATGAAACCCTATCTAATCCCCTTCTTTGCAACTGTTGCACTGACCGCAACCGCTCAACAAAAAAACGAGATTACCAGCGTCCTCGAAATACTGGATGTAACTAACGGTAACCGGACCGTCGTAAAAGAATTTCCCTACCGGATTGAAGCTCCCAATTGGACGCCCGACGGGCAATGGCTGCTATACAACAGCGACGGAAAGCTTTACCGCCTTTCCCCCACCTCGCCTGCCGAACCGGAACTGATAAACACCGGATTTGCCCAAAACTGCAACAACGACCACGTCCTCTCGGCCGACGGACAGCAGATAGCCATCAGCCACGGGACGAAAGAAGACTATAAATCGCGCATTTATACACTTCCCATCACGGGCGGCACTCCCCGTTTAATAACACCTATGGCTCCCAGCTACCTCCACGGCTGGAGCCCCGACGGCAAAGAGCTTGCCTATTGCGCCGAACGAAACGGCAACTATGACGTCTATACCATCCCAGCGGAAGGAGGTGAAGAAACCCGCCTGACCACTGCCGAAGGTCTGGATGACGGACCGGAATATTCCCCCTGCGGACAATACATCTGGTTCAATTCCGTACGCACCGGACTCATGCAAGTCTGGCGCATGAAGGCAGACGGCTCCGAACAGACCCAGATGACCTTTGACGAAACCCGTAACTCCTGGTTCCCCCACATCTCCCCTGACGGAAAATCCGTTGTATTCATCACCTACTACAAAGGTGACCTGGAACCGGGAGAGCACCTGGCAAACAAGAACGTAGAGCTGCGCCTAATGCCCGCAAACGGTGGAGAACCCAAGACATTGTTAAAGCTTTTCGGTGGACAAGGCACCATCAATGTCAACTCATGGGCACCGGACAGCAAACGCATAGCCTTCGTCAGCTATCGAATTAACTGATATGACTTGATGGTTTTCACTCCATTTTTTACTAACTTTGCCCGACTAAAGATGCAGTAAAACAAAATGGAAAAGAAGAAAATCATTATCGGAACATTCGTCGCACTGATTCTTATTGGAGCAGCTTGTGCAGGAACAGTATACTACTATCTGTTTGCCCCGCAATTCCATCCGAAAAAGACAGTCTATATCTATATAGACCGCGACGACACCGCCGACTCCATATATAATAAGGTGGAACAACAAGGCCATCCTCGAAGCTTCACCGGCTTCCGCTGGATGGCCCAATACAAGAAATATTCCGAAAATATACACACCGGACGCTACACCATCCGGCCGGGGGAAAACGTATATCACGTATTCAGCCGTCTGTACCGCGGATATCAAGAACCTACGAATCTCACCGTCGGCAGCGTACGCACACTGGACCGGCTGGCACGCAGCGTAGGCAAACAGCTCATGATAGACTCCGCCGAAATAGCCGGATTGATGAACGACTCCGCATTCCAACAAAAACTGGGATACAACAAAGAGACCCTGCCCTGCCTCTTCATCCCCGAAACCTACCAAGTCTATTGGGACATGAGTGCAGAAGAGTTCTTCGAAAGAATGCAAAAAGAGCACCAGAAGTTCTGGAACCAGGAACGCTTAGACAAAGCCACCGCCATCGGAATGACCCCGACGGAAGTCTGCACCCTTGCCTCCATCGTCGAGGAAGAGACAAACAACACTCCCGAAAAACCAATGGTGGCAGGGCTCTACATCAACCGCCTGCACACCGGCATGCCTCTGCAAGCCGACCCTACCATCAAATTTGCCTTGCAGGACTTCGGCTTGCGGAGAATTACGAATGCCCATCTGGCAGTAGAATCCCCCTACAATACCTATCTCAACACCGGACTACCTCCCGGTCCCATACGCATCCCCTCACCCATCGGGCTGGATGCTGTGCTGAACCATACGAAACACAACTACCTCTACATGTGTGCCAAAGAGGACTTCTCGGGCACCCATAACTTTGCATCCAATTATGCCGAGCACATGAAAAATGCAAGAAAATATTGGAATGCATTAAACGAAAGAAAGATTTTCAAGTAATCTGCTGATAAAATAAAAGCAAAATCCTATATTTGCGTCAAATATTAATCCATGACTAACACTTAAATATTCAGATATGAGCAAGCAACTCTTACTTGGCGATGAAGCCATTGCACAAGCTGCATTAGATGCCGGACTTTCGGGTGTATATGCCTATCCCGGCACTCCTTCTACGGAAATCACCGAATATATTCAGATGGCACCGATTACTGCCGAAAAGAATATCCATAACCGCTGGTGCTCTAACGAGAAAACTGCGATGGAAGCTGCCCTGGGCATGTCCTTTGCAGGTAAGCGTTCATTGGTGTGCATGAAGCACGTGGGTATGAACGTAGCTGCCGACTGTTTCATCAATTCCGCCATTACCGGAGTAAAAGGCGGTCTGATAGTCATTGCTGCCGACGACCCCAGCATGCACTCCTCACAAAACGAGCAAGACAGCCGCTTCTATGGCGACTTCTCCCTCATCCCGATGTACGAACCAAGCAACCAGCAGGAAGCATACGACATGGTGTACAACGGATTCAACTTCTCCGAACAGACCGGCGAACCCATCCTGATGCGCATGGTTACGCGCCTGGCACACTCCCGTTCCGGCGTAGAGCGCAAGGAGCAACAACCGCAGAATGAGATTTCCTTCAGCGAAGACCCGCGTCAGTTCATCCTCCTGCCGGGTAATGCACGCAAACGTTACAAAGCATTGCTGCAACGCCAGGACGAATTTATCAAAGCTTCTGAAAACTCCGCTTACAACAAATATACCGACGGCCCCAACAAAAAGCTGGGTATCGTGGCATGCGGCATCGGCTACAACTACCTGATGGAGAACTATCCCGAAGGTTGCGAATATCCGGTACTGAAAATCGGACAATACCCGTTGCCCAAGAAACAGCTGATGCAGCTGGTAGAAGCATGTGACGAGATTCTGGTACTGGAAGACGGACAACCGTTCGTAGAAAAACAGCTAAAAGGCTATCTGGGCATCGGCATCAAAGTAAAAGGCCGTTTGGACGGCACTCTTTCACGAGACGGAGAGCTGAACCCGGACAGCGTGGCACGTGCCGTAGGCAAGGAGAACAAGGCTGAATTCAGCGTTCCTTCTCTGGTAGAGATGCGCCCGCCCGCTTTGTGCGAGGGTTGCGGCCATCGCGACATGTACACGGTGCTGACCCAAGTATTGAAAGAAGAATATCCCACTTATAAGGTGTTCAGCGACATTGGTTGCTACACGCTGGGAGCCAATGCCCCATTCAACGCCATTAACTCTTGCGTGGATATGGGCGCCTCCATCACCATGGCGAAGGGTGCTTCGGATGCCGGCCTGCATCCTGCCGTAGCCGACTCGACCTTCACCCACTCGGGCATGACGGGACTGCTGGATTGCGTCAACGAAAACGCCGACGTCACCATCGTCATCTCCGACAACGAAACCACCGCCATGACCGGAGGACAAGATTCTGCCGGCACCGGACGTCTGGAAGCCATCTGCGCCGGCATCGGTGTAGCTCCCGAACACATCCGCGTCGTAGTGCCCTTGAAGAAAAACTACGAAGAGATGAAGCAAATCATCCGGGAAGAAATCGAGCACCACGGCGTATCCGTCATCATCCCCCGCAGAGAATGTATCCAAACATTAGCACGCAAAAAAAGAAACAAGTAAAGCCATGAAAAAAGACATCATACTTTCCGGCGTAGGAGGACAAGGTATCCTCTCCATCGCCACCGTAATCGGCAAAGCAGCCCTCAAGGACGGACTCTACATGAAGCAGGCAGAAGTACACGGCATGAGCCAGCGAGGCGGCGACGTGCAGTCCAACCTGCGCATCAGCGACCAACCCATCGCTTCGGACCTCATTCCCACAGGAAAATGCGACCTCATCATCTCCCTGGAACCGATGGAAGCACTGCGCTACCTCCCCTACCTCAGCCCCGAAGGTTGGCTGGTGACCAATGAAGCCCCCTTCATCAACATTCCCAACTATCCGGCAGAAGAAGACATCAAGGCCGAAATCAACAAGCTGCCGCATAAAATCATGCTGAACGTAAACGAAGTGGCAAAAGAAGTCGGCTCTCCCCGCGTAGCGAACATCGTACTGCTGGGCGCCACCATCCCCTTCCTCGGCATCGACTACGCAAAGGTGCAAGACAGCATCCGCGAAATCTTCCAACGCAAGGGCGACGCCATTGTAGAGCTGAACCTCAAAGCGTTGGCTGCCGGCAAAGAGATTGCTGAAAAACTGATGTAAACTATAATTGACTCTAAATTTCAACATACCATGAATAACAAATACTGGGAAGAAGAGATTGAAACGATGCCCCGTGAGCAGTTGCGCGAACTGCAACTGCAACGGTTAAAAAAGACTGTCAGCATTGCCGCCAACTCTCCTTATTATAAAAAGGTATTCCAAGAGCATGGCATCACTGCCGACAGCATCCGGTCTATAGAAGACATACGTAAGATACCGTTTACTACCAAGGCCGATATGCGCGCCAATTATCCTTTTGGATTAGTAGCAGGCGATATGCGTGAGGACGGAGTACGTATCCATTCTTCCAGTGGCACTACGGGCACGCCGACGGTCATCGTACACTCCCAACACGATTTGGACTCTTGGGCTAACTTAGTGGCACGCTGCCTCTATATGGTAGGTATCCGTAAGACGGATGTTTTCCAAAACAGCTCCGGTTACGGCATGTTCACCGGAGGACTGGGCTTTCAGTATGGAGCCGAACGTCTGGGTGCGCTGACTGTTCCTGCCGCTGCCGGAAACAGCAAGCGTCAGATAAAGTTCATCACCGACTTCAAGACCACTGCCCTGCATGCCATTCCCAGCTATGCCATCCGCTTGGCAGAGGTATTCCAGGAAGAAGGGATGGACCCCGCCGGCACAAGTCTGAAAACGCTTGTTATCGGTGCCGAACCCCACACAGACGAGCAACGCAGAAAGATTGAACGCATGCTTGGCGTCAAAGCCTATAACAGCTTTGGTATGACTGAAATGAACGGTCCCGGCGTAGCCTTCGAGTGCACCGAACAAGACGGCATGCACTTCTGGGAAGATTGCTACCTGGTCGAAATCATTAACCCGGAAACCGGCGAACCCGTACCGGAAGGTGAAATCGGCGAACTGGTACTGACAACGCTGGACAGAGAGATGATGCCCCTCATCCGCTACCGTACACGCGACCTTACCCGCATCCTGCCCGGCAAGTGCCCTTGCGGACGTACCCACATCCGTATAGACCGCATCAAAGGCCGTAGCGACGATATGTTCATCATCAAGGGAGTCAATATCTTCCCCATGCAGGTGGAAAAGGTGCTGGTACAATTCCCCGAATTGGGCAGCAATTACCTCATCACGCTCGAAACGGTCAATAATCAGGATGAGATGATTGTGGAAGTTGAACTTAGCGACCTCTCTACTGACAATTACATCGAGCTACAAAAGATTAGCAAAGCCATTACCCGCCAGCTGAAAGACGAGATTCTGGTAACTCCGAAGTTACGGTTGGTAAAGAAAGGTTCCTTGCCGCAGAGCGAAGGAAAAGCCGTCAGGGTAAAAGACTTACGGGACAACAAATAAACTTAAAAAAACTCTTTTCAAAACAGACCATCTGTTCACCCGATACAGATGGTCTGTCTTGTATAAACACATCATCTATCTTCCCTTGACACATCATCTGTTTCAGCATCACGTATCATCGTTTCACAATCACCCACATCCGCATAAAACGAAAGAGGAACGGTTATCCAAACAGATTACCGTTCCTCTTTTATAGAAAGCCGCACCGATGATGTGATGAAACTCCGTATGACATGATTTGAGTGCTCCTCCTCTTTGTAATCCACCGACTCAAGAGTTACCCCGAAGGGCGTGGCCCGCCATTGAGAAGCGAAGCTTGTCTCGGTATTTCATAAAAATTGATGAGTTTCCCGATCCAATCAATGCGGCTATTTTTTCTATAACAAAGGTAATGAGTTTCTATGAAAGAAACAAGTAAAAGCAGTAAATTGTTTCAAGTCCTTTTCAAGTTTTAACCCCTCCCCGGAGTATCAGAAAACAAAAAGTGCTGACTACCAAAAGAGTAATCAGCACCTCGTAATTTATCTGCTAACTGTTTTTATGCAGCCTTTGCTTTAGCAACGATAGCCTTGAAAGCTTCCGGATGGTTCATCGCTAAATCAGCCAACACTTTGCGGTTGATTTCGATACCAGCTTTGTGCAAAGCGCCCATCAGCTTAGAGTAAGACATACCTTCCAGACGAGCGGCAGCGTTGATACGCTGAATCCACAAAGCACGGAAGTTTCTCTTCTTGTTCTTACGGTCACGGAACGCATAGGTCAAACCTTTTTCCCAAGTATTCTTGGCAACGGTCCAAACGTTCTTTCTTGCACCAAAGTAACCTCTGGTCAACTTCAAAATTTTCTTTCTTCTTGCTTTAGAAGCAACATGATTTACTGATCTTGGCATAGTTTTACTTGTTTTTGAATGTTAGCGCCGTTACTTCACGCAGCGGACTTAAAGCTAATGCATTCGGTTAATAACTTTAATACTTTTGTACGCTTTTCAATTACTTCATTGCTAAGAGCTCTTTCACCTGGCTTACATCTGTTGTACTAACAAGTGTAGAGTAGCACAAGTTTCTTTTCTGCTTCTTAGTTTTCTTAGTCAGGATGTGACTATGAAAAGCGTGCTTTCTTTTGATTTTACCTGTTCCGGTAAGAGTAAATCTCTTTTTAGAACCGGAGTTAGTCTTCATCTTTGGCATCTTTTTTAAACTTTTTAATTATTAAATTATATGGCAACGCACTATACCTATGGCGTTACTCACTTCTTTATTCTTCTTCGGTTTCAGCCGACGCAGCCTTTGGCGCATCTTCTGCAGGCTTGGGAGCCGCGCTCTTCTTAGGTGCCGCCACTTTCTTCGGAGAGAGTTGGATTGTCATTCTCTTTCCTTCCAAAACCGGCATCTGGTCTACCTTCGCATAGTCTTCCAAATCATTGGCAAAACGGAGCAGCAACACTTCACCTTGCTCTTTGAACAAGATAGAACGGCCTTTAAAGAATACGTAGGCTTTCACCTTATCGCCATCTTCCAAAAAGCCTTTGGCATGCTTCAACTTGAAGTTATAATCATGGTCATCAGTCTGAGGTCCAAAACGTATTTCCTTCACGTTCACCTTCACCTGCTTTGCCTTTTGTTCTTTCTGACGCTTCTTTAACTGATAAAGAAATTTAGAATAATCAATAATACGACAAACAGGGGGTTGTGCATTTGGAGAAATCTCCACGAGATCCGCTTCATGTTCTTCAGCAAGTCTTAAAGCCTGTGCTATCGGATACACTTTTGGTTCTACTTCATCGCCCACTATGCGGACTTCTTTGGCCCGGATTTGTTCGTTAATCCGATGTTGCCCTTTTAAGCTGTCATTCTTCATTAAATAACGTTTACTTCCAGTTTGTTTCTTATTTACTATTCCCAAATTAATGTTTTTGTTAAGTAAAAGCGAACTTTAGAACATCTAATATATGCTATGCTTCTACAATTGGGCGCAAAGTTACCATTTATTTATCATATTCTGAACTTCTTCGTTCATTTTTTTGGCAAATTCTTCAAATTTCATGGTTCCTTTATCACCTTCTCCCTGCTTGCGGACAGCAACTTCCTTGTTTTCAGCCTCCTTTTCACCTACAACCAGCATGTACGGAATACGCTTCATCTCATTGTCACGAATCTTACGACCAATCTTTTCATTACGTTCATCCACAATGGCACGGATGTCATATCGCTTCAAATATTGTTTCACTTCATGCGCATAGTCGTTGAACTTCTCGCTGATAGGCAGGATGGCAACCTGGTCAGGAGTCAGCCACAACGGGAACTTACCGGCCGTATGCTCAATAAGCACAGCCACGAAGCGTTCCATGGAGCCGAACGGAGCACGGTGAACCATTACGGGACGGTGCTTCTGATTGTCAGCACCGGTATATTCCAGCTGGAAACGTTCCGGCAGGTTGTAGTCCACCTGGATGGTACCCAGCTGCCAACGGCGACCGATGGCATCCTTCACCATGAAGTCCAGTTTAGGACCATAGAAAGCGGCTTCTCCATATTCTATTTTTGCCTTCAGCCCCTTTTCTTCACAAGCTTCGATGATGGCGCGTTCTGCTTTTTCCCAGTTCTCGTCGCTACCGATGTATTTTTCGCGGTTCACCTTGTCACGCAAGGAAATCTGTGCCTCGAAGTTCTCGAAGTCCATAGATTCGAACACGATGGAGATAATGTCCATGACACGGAGGAACTCATCCTTCACCTGGTCCGGACGGCAGAAGATATGCGCATCATCCTGCGTAAAGCTACGTACACGTGTCAGACCGTGCAACTCGCCACTCTGCTCGTAACGGCAAACCGTACCGAACTCTGCCAAACGCAAAGGCAGGTCTTTGTAAGAACGGGGTGAGTTCTTGTAAATCATACAGTGGTGAGGGCAGTTCATCGGTTTCAAGAAGTACTCTTCCCCTTCTTCCGGCGTATGTATGGGCTGGAAGGAGTCCTTACCATATTTTGCATAATGGCCGGAAGTGATGTAAAGCAATTTGTTGCCGATGGGTGGACACATTACTTCCTGATAATCGTAACGGGCCTGGATGCGACGTAAGAAGTCCTGCAAGCGGATACGCAGTGCAGTACCTTTGGGCAGCCACATCGGGAGTCCCTTACCTACAGTGTCGGAGAACATGAACAAGTCCATCTCCTTACCGATTTTACGGTGATCGCGCTTCTTTGCCTCTTCCAGCAGAACAAGATACTCATCCAGCATCTTCTTCTTCGGGAAGGTGATACCATAGATACGGGTCATCATCTTACGGTCTTCTTGTCCACGCCAATAAGCACCGGCAACGGAAGTCAGCTTAATAGCCTTGATAGGAGCTGTGGTCATCAAGTGAGGGCCACGGCACAAGTCGGTAAATGCACCCTGCGTATAAGTTGTGATGTGGCCGTCTTCCAATTCGGAAATCAGCTCGCATTTATAAGTTTCTCCACGGTCACCAAACATCTTCAAAGCATCTGCCTTGGCAATGTCTTGTCTGACAACCGCTTCTTTCTTAGCCACCAGTTCAGCCATCTTTTTCTCAATGGCCGGCAGGTCAGCTTCCTTGATAGTCGTTTCACCCGGGTCCACATCATAGTAGAAACCGTTTTCGATAGCAGGACCTATACCGAACTGGATGCCCGGATAGAGTTCCTGCAAAGCTTCGGCCAGCAGGTGGGCACTGGTATGCCAAAAGGCATGCTTACCCTGCTCATCCTCCCATTTATAAAGAACCACTTCAGCGTCTTGCATGATAGGACGCCCCAAATCATAAATTTCTCCGTTCACGCCACAAGCCAGCACATCTTGTGCCAATCGAGAACTGATGCTTTCTGCAATCTGCAGTCCCGTTACTCCTTCGTTATATTCACGAACAGAGCCGTCTGGAAATGTTATCTTTATCATAGTTTATATGTATATTTCATTTTTCAGAACGCAAAAATAGCTAATTCTTTTTGATATTCTATTTTTTAACAAAAAAATGTTATTCACGTGTATCTGTAAACCTCTTTATGATATTATAGGCCGACACAATACCCAACTCTCCTGCTTTACTCAAATCGGCAATACCTTGTTTGTTATTCCCCAGGAAGATGTGCGTCAATCCACGGTTAAAGTATGCTTCAGCAAAATCGGGGCTCAGCTCAATCGCCTTGTCATAATCCGCCAAGGCGGCACGATAATCCTTCAGCAACGAAGACACATTGCCACGGTTATAATAGCCATAGACAAAATCAGGAGCCAATTGGATAACGTGGTCCAGGTCATTCTTCACAACTTCATAATCGATGGCCATCACTTCTGGCTTCTTCATTTCCGTTGTACCCGAAGTGGCGCCTTCACTCATTGTGGCTTCGGCCTTTTTATATTCCAGTTGCTTATAACGCACCAAAGCACGCATAAAGTATGCCGGAAAGAAAGTGTCGTCCAACAAGATACTCTTTGTAAAGTCATCTATGGAACTGGCAAAATCCTGAACCAGATAGAAGTCCAGACCTCTCATGAAACGTTTCTTGGCGTTCTTCTCGTCAGCCACCACATCAGACGTATGAGCGTCTATCAAAGCAAAGTGGAAGCGTACTTGTTCCTCCGTCAGCGGAGCTTCCATATTGGTGATGCGCAGTGGCTTCGGGAACAGTTTCGAATGGTTCAGTTCCTCAATATACTTATGATAATGTACGATACGCTTCACATCGCTCAGTTTCTCATAATAAGTCAAAGCATACATCGGCTCGAGCTTGATGGTCACATTCCGGTCTTGTACACGTCCGCGATAATCGCTCTTATAACGCTGGTCAACTTCCGAATCGTCCGCTATTACAATTTTCCGATAATTTTCCATATTCTTGTCGGATTTCTTACGGGTCTTCCCGCCATCTCCATTGGAGTTCCCCGAAGAATTATCCGCAACATCCTTACTGTCGCCACCTTCCTTTTTGTCACCGGAAGAAACACCGTTACGCTTGTCTATCTGCATCTTCATGATTTTGAACTCATCCTGCTCGGCTCCTTTACAGTCGCCAATCTTTTTACGGGCTTCGGCACGCTGATAATAGCCGGCCATAAAGTTAGGATATTCTGCAATCACTTTGGAATAGTCACTGATAGCTCCCCGGTAATCCCCCGTCTGCGCACGTAACAAACCACGATTGAAAATGGCCATCATATTATCCGGTTCCATCTTCAACACAAAATCAAAATCCTCTATCGCCCGGTTGTCATCGCCTACCTGGGCACGCAGCAGACCGCGGTTGTAGTGCCCGAGAAAATTATTCGGATCAATATCCAAAGCCAAATCATAGTCACTCATGGCGCCTCTCAAATTATTCTGATGGAAACGCGCCAAGGCACGGTTGATATAGTTACCGGCATTCTTTGCACTCAGATGGATAGACTGGTCCAAATCAGCTTCAGCCTCTTTATACTTTCCCTGCTGGAGACGTACAATGGCTCTTGCCCCCCATCCGTCCGGGTCATAACGGTCCATATCAATAGCTTTGTCAAAATCACGCAAAGCTTGTATCGTATCGTTCTGTTTCAGGGAGACTTCCCCGCGCATCAGATAGGCACGCGTATATTTGGGGGCAATTGTCAGAAGCGTACCCAAATCTTCCTTAGCCGCCTCATAATCTTCTTTCTGAATATGGCAAAGGGAAAGATTATGCCAAAGCACCACATTCTCCGGATCGTATTTGATAGCGGTTTTATAATCTTCAATCGCCTCGTCAAACTTGTTCTGACGGATACGTGCCAATCCTCTGATCTGGTAAGCACCTACCACAAAAGGATTTCTTTGAATCGCAGCATCACAATCACTCTCCGCTCCCTGATAGTCATCCAAATTGATTTTTGCCAGTCCACGGAAGAAATAAGGCTCATATAAATAAGGTTTCGCGTTGATTACCTGATTAAAATATTGGATAGAAAGCACGTAATCCTCAAAATACAATGCATTCCGAGCAATGGTCATCACCCGTTCCGTATTGATTTGCGCATACAACAATGTGGGTAACAGCAAAATAGCTGTCAGTATTTTTCTTATCATCTTGTTTTATAAATGCTTGTAAACGAAACAAAAGTAACGTTTTTCGTTTACTTGTCAGGATTAGCGGAACACTTTTTATATTTTTTGAGCCTTTTATACCATATTATATGGTTGACTTATTTCTTTACGGTTTTCACCTTATAAGTGCAGTGTGCCTTGCCCTTCAACATGGCATTCAGTTTTCCTTTAATCATCTGCTTGCGCAACGGAGACAAATGGTCGATGAACATCTTTCCTTCCAGATGGTCGAACTCGTGCTGCATCACGCGTGCCAGGTAGCCTTCGATAATCTCATCGTGCGGTTCCAGATTCTCGTCCAGGTACTGCACACGTATTTTGTTGCCACGCTTCACCGACTCATGAATACCGGGAAGGCTCAAGCACCCCTCGTCCATAGAAACCTCCTCACCGGACACCTCCAAAATATGGGCATTGATATACGCCTTGCGGAAATCTTTATATTCTGGCATATCTTCGGAAAGTACATCCAAATCGATTACCACCACGCGGATGGGAAGCCCAATCTGCGGTGCTGCAAGTCCTACGCCTTCGGCATGGTCCATCGTTTCAAACATATTCTCAATAAGCTCTTTCAAATTCGGATAGTCCGGGGCAATATCCTCTGCTACCTTTCTCAATACGGGCTGACCGTACACATAAATGGGTAAAATCATTTCCTTTACTACAAATTACTAATTACAAATTATTTTCTATACATTATAAAAAGGAGAAACGTTTGTTCTCCAAATAAGTTTGCAGAATAATAGTTGCACTGATTTCATCCACCAGTGCTTTATTTTGGCGGTCTTTCTTTTTCAATCCAGCCTCAAGCATCGTCCGATGAGCCAGAACAGAAGTAAAACGCTCGTCTACATATTCAACCGGCATGTCAGGCAGTTTCTTCTTCAGCGAACGGACAAAAGGTTCGATATTCTTCATGTTTTCCGAAGCCTCATTATTCATCTGCTTAGGAAGGCCTACCAAGATACGCTCTACCGGCTCCTTAGCCACATAATCAAGAAGAAACTGCAACAATTGGTGTGTAGGCACAGTTGTCAGTCCATTCGCAATCATCTGCAATGTATCACTCACGGCTATTCCCGTACGTTTCCGACCGTAGTCTATGGCTATTATTCTACTCATAATGGGTTACAAAATTACGATTAAAATTTGAATTCCTCCGTTAATCTTACATATATAATACAGAAAAAAGGGATGTCTGATAGTATCAAACATCCCTCCGCTGATTTTTTCATTAATTATTTCAAATGAATTTTGTATGTCAGCCCTCCCGTGAAATATTTCATCCTCTGCATTTCGACCTGCACATGCAGATGCTTGAACAGCAGATAAGTGGCTCCCAAAGCAAAGTCCTTGGAGTCGTACTCCGCTATCACCCTCAACTGCGGATGGAAGGAGGGATTGTAGGTGACACCCAGTGCAAAGCCATTCAGTTTGTACTCCTTGCGGTTGTTGTAAAGGTAGGAAAGATGGACACCGATCTCCTCCTTACCCACAACGGGTATATGCTTGGAGGCGGCAATATAGAAACGGCTGTAATAGCCGTTACCTTCCGTGGTGCCTACCTGGCCGCCGCCGGAAGAAGTGAACGGGTCGGACGTCCCCAGCACGACAGCCGGCATGTATTTCCAGAACTGCCCCTCCTTCAACACACGCAGACGGGCGGAAAAGTAGCGGTCCTGGTTCGTGAATCCGCTGTACCCGTATGGCTTCAATCCCAACGCCTCCGCCTTGAAGAGCGTACACGTGTAGGCCACTTCCAGAAAGGGAAAGACTGTGACATTTAGGAAGTAGTTGTAGGTATGATAGTACCAGGTGGGCGGTGTGAGCTCCTTGTTCAGGAAGTTACCGCCAACCATGAAAGTCTTGTCACGCTGCATCTCCGCAGAGGGCGCATGCAACAGCCCGGTCGTACCATACGTCAACTGGGAAAAGGCCGAAAGGGAAAGGCTGCAAAACAGAACAATAAAGAATAGCTTAAACTTCATCATCACATATAAATTCAGTCGCTGATAAAAAATGGATTGCTTTATGACATGCATCGGACATAGTACCAAAAAAAGGCGTCTGAGTCCCAGACGCCTTCATTTTTAGAGTCTATTTGTCACTTGGAGTGTATTATTCCAGGATAACTACGCGGTTCAGGAAGTTCTTACCGAACATGTTTTCAGTACCACCGAATCCTACGAGTTCAAGCTGGTCCTTGTCAACACCCTGAGCAATCAAAGCGTCGTAAACAACCTGGGCACGCTTTTCGGACAGCTTCTGGTTCCAAGAAGCGCTACCGGTAGCCTTGTCTGCATAACCTGCAACTTTGTACTTCTTGTCCGGATTAGCCTTCAGAATCTTGGCAGCTAGTTCGATGTTAACCTTGCCATAGTCGTCCAGACGGGCGCTGCCAATCTTGAAGAAGATGGCACGCGGACCGGCAACTTCAACTTCCTTGGTCACTTCCTTAACTTCAGGTTTAGCGTTGGCCAGTGCATTCTTGCAGTTAGCCAGGTCAGCCTGAGCCTGAGCCAGTTCACTTCTATATCTGTTGATTTCCGCATTGACTGCGTCTTCGTCAATCTTAGAAACCGGAACGAACTTCTTACCGCCGAAGATGTAGCTAACACCTGCGGTCAGCATACCTGTACCTTCAGCCTTGCGATGGCTGCTGATATTACCGAAAATGGACGGAGCGATGGCACCGCGAGCTTCTACGTCAATGGTCCACTTGGTGTTGATATTGAACTTCAAGCCCAAACCGGCAGAAGCGCCTACACGTGCTCTAGCCTTTTCATCTCCATCAGGAATCATTGTTCCATCGTTTTGAATCAGCACATTTGCTGACTTTGCAACAGTTACTTGAGGACCCAAGAATCCATAAACTTCAAAGAAACGGTTAGGATTAACGCCTGCGAACAATGTAGAAAGATTGATCATTGCATCAATGTTACCACCAAAGTACGTCTTATTGTGTTCCCAATATGAGTTATCCAGACACAAGTGCTGAGTAACGCCATTGAACTGGGCACGTACACCCCATGTCGGAGTAATCAACTTACCAACTGATACGCTGAAATGCGGAGCCAATTTATTGAAACCATCATTGTTGATAGCGTGGACACCACCACCTACACTCACGAAAATATTATCGCTCCATTTCGGAGTGTAGTAGTTCGTTTTTTCTTGTGCATTCAGATTTGCTGCACAAGCGCCTGCTAATAATAAGGAGGCTATTACTAATTTACTTTTCATTATTCCTTTAGTTTAAAATTAAAATAATAACTAAAACTATTATTATTCAGCAGCACCGTCACCACCACCGGCATTGTTACCATTGCCATGACCGTGACCATGACCATGTTCAGTTGAAGTAAAGACTGGATCTACAACAGTCTTAACTACCTTCTTAATCTTTACATTAGGAATAGTGTACAGTTTGCCATCCACCACTGTAGAGATTGTATTATCAGAAGTTTCGTATTCTGTAGTAGTCTTCAAAGTTACAATAGTATAAGCAGGAACTGTTACTTTCTTAGTATAAGTTACATCTGTGATACCCGGGCTATATGATTTAACCAATGCTTTCAACACCTTTTTTACTTCATCATCAGACAATCCTCTAGTTATAGGCATAGCATCAATCGATGCATTTACAGCAGCAATATTAGTAACTTCTTGTCCAACTTTTGCTGTATATGGCAGATCCATTTCTTTTTCTTTACTACTTGTATTTTCACCACCTTTTTGTTCTCCTCCAACTTCACTAGGGGTAATAGTTTCCTCATCCTGATCAACAACAACATCTTCAGCAGCATTCAGTTCTTGTTGCAAGAAAATACTTACCGGAATCAAAGCAAATTGTCCTTTATTCAAAGCAGGAACAGTAGCTTGGCCTTCTCCAGACAGATACTCGTCTTTTGTAGCTGCAAAAGTTCTTGTTGCAGCAGCAATCTTTCCATCTGAACCAGCTTCAATTACGAAAGGATTGCTAGTAATAGCAGCACCATTTTCTGTAATGCTTGCACCATTTATGATAGAACCATCTGATAAATCATATACAGTAATAGCAACAGTAGCACTTGCAGGGTCCAATTCTACAGGCGCAACATTGAATTCTTCTTTTTCGCAGCTTGTGAACATCACACTTGTCAAAGCCACTGCCGCCAATGCTAATTTAGCATTTACGCCACTTAAAAAAATTTTCTTTTTCATCTCAATTAATTAATTAAAAATTTAACAATTCTGACTTAATAAAATATGGGTTAAAACTATTTCTTTCCATTATATTATCACTTGCTTCTGCCTTATAGTCCTTATAATAATACCTTTCATTACCCGCATTATAAGCAATGCCCATGTTAGTAGAAGTATTCACACGTGGGATATGCCCCCTTCTTTTATATTTGTATGGAGGCAATGCCACTTGAAACCGAAATCCTCCATTTGCTTTGGCATGCTCCGCCTTCATCGCATAAAAGCCTATCGAACAATAGCGGAAATGACGGATCATTTCAAACCGAACCCCCTTTTCCTTCAACAAATACTGTTCAGCCTTCAGTGTGAACAGTGTATTAAATCGTGGCCAATAGAAATTTCCACCCAAAGACCACGTCATACGCCATAATGAAGGATCATATTGGAACCTAAATCCGTCCCAACGTCCAGCTCCCGTATATCCTATTCTTGCCAACAAAGAAAAACGTTCATCTTTAAAGGGGCGAAAGAAATCTACATCAGCACCATATCGGTTACCACTAAAATAGCCTACAGAGAATTTACCAAAAACATTATAAGGCAACCTGAAACGTTGTGAAAGAGTTAGGAAACCCGGATGAACCTTTCCTTCCCGAGCTCCATATCCATCATTATAAACCGGTATCTTCACTTGTGCTGTGGCTTTCATCCCCTTCCATAACGAAATTTCTATTGCAGGGCTCAAATCAAATAGAATTTGATAAATCTGCGTAATAATCACGTTCTTGAAAGAGAATTCCGGATACACCAATATATCAATCTTGAACAAAGAACTATTTTTCAACTTTATTTTTCGTGCATTTTTCCAAGTATCACCCAATTCATAGCTTACATTCCAGTCATCACGTTCTGCTTGGAGCACCGAATCTCCCTTTATGGGATGATAATAAAGAGAAATCTGGGGTACATTATTATCCAGAACTATTATGCGGCATGACTTTTCTTCCGGTACACCTGCTAATAAATGGGTTTTCTATCTAAAACACAGACAATCCTTGGCTTCTCTCTCTTTGTTTGTCTGCTGTTGCATAGGGGATTAATGATGCCTAACGGCCATGAACAACTCTGCTAATGGTCGTCAAGCGATTGCTTTATGGCCGTAAGCAGGGTTGTTCATGACTGTTAGGCGTCACTAACCCCAAGACTTTTCGGATGAAGTACGTAGCCTGCATCTATTGTGGATAGGGCGCAAATGTATTGTACAACAACTTAAAGGACATTAGACGGCATTATTCATAGCCATGAGTTAGAAATCATCCGCTTGAATGGCTCACTCTACCGGTACCTTTCATAGTCCCTGCGGAATGATGCGTCCTACCGCCCAACTCGATATCCACCGATTTCGTAGAAGAGCAAGCTCGAAAATGCAGGAAAAACGAACTGATTGATTTATGTAGCTCTTACGTAATATTATGCTAGTAAACAGGTGGTTACTGCAAAACCTCGGCGTTTCAGGCAGGTGGAAGCAAAATTTGCTTCCACCTTTTCGGCTTGCTTCCACCGCAGGGCAAATGCCGATGGATAGGGGAATGCAGAAGGTGGGTGGAAGTGTGGAAGCAAAGTGATGGAAAATAAATTTCCAGAGAAAGTTTCCGCCGCCATAGCAATAGCCACACTCTTGATAGTTTAATTGTTACTGGCTTATTATTATATTTGTTCTTTCAGTAACGCTGTGCCCTATACTGTAAATATTTGATAGTTAATAAGGTAATTATAAAAAAAGACAAGAGTGATAGAACATGAAAGCAATTTGTAGGATTGATTTTTGTTACTGCTTTGTTACTACTAATAATAAACTGTATGTTTTTATTTAAAGAATATGAAAAAGCAATTGAATTTAAAAGAGCCAATAAAGATGAGAACAAAAAAATTGGTTAATGGATGCCAATCCATATATCTGGATATTTATATGAATGGAAGGCGGCAATACGAATTCTTAAAGTTGTATATTATCCCTGAACATAATCAAGCTGATAAAAAAAGAAATGTCGAGACGCTAAATTTGGCAAATGCGATAAAGGCTCAGAAGATTTTGGAAATATATAATCAAACTTACGGATTTAATCATAACAGATTGTCCAATATGAAGCTGACTGGCTATATGAAATTAATAGCAGAACAAAGTGTGAACAATAGAGTACGGAAAAGTGCCATACATGCCGTTGTATGCCATTTGGAAAGATATACTCCGAATGGAATATTGCTAAGGAAGGTGGACAAGACTTATTTGTTGGGTTTTATAGATTACTTGAAGAAAACAAAACAAGAACATTGTAAGAAGGAAAAGACATTGCATGTTAACACCCAATTCTATTATTTGAAAACGCTGCGCTACTGCTTGAATAGGGCCGTCTCTGAAGATTATATAACTGTTAATCCGATGAATAAGATAAAGAACGAGGACAAACCAAAACGTAATCGAACAGAAAGGGATTATCTTACTATAAAGGAATTGACCAGATTGGTTCATACTCCTTTTTATAATACCTTATTAAGGAAAGCATTTTTATTCAGCTGTTTTTGTGGATTGAGGCATTGTGATATTATTGCATTGAGATGGGAAGATATACGCTATGATGAAAATGGCAATGCACTATTGAGTATTATTCAGAAGAAGACGAAAGAAGCCATATCGCTTCCACTCTGTTCGGAAGCCATAAAACATCTGCCAGACAGAGGAAATGCACCAGAAACGGAAAAGGTGTTTGCCGGATTGGTCTCACTGGGGAGAAGTAATGTAATTTTACACAAATGGGTTGAACAAGCTGGGATATCAAAGCATGTAACATTTCATACAGCGCGCCACACACATGCAACAATGATGCTGACACTGGGAGTAGATTTATATACGGTCTCCAAACTATTGGGACATACCAATATACAAACAACACAAATTTATGCAAAGCTTGTAGATGAAAGTAAAAAGAAAGCTATTGATTTAATTCCTAATATATCATAGGGGTTGGTTAAATGCGAAGTGCAATTTGTCATTCTCTTTAATTCTTGCAGATATTTCTTCTATTTATCCTTTTTCAGAGAAAAGTGAATTAGCAAAAACATCTGAAAAATGACTATTTGGCACAAAAAACAACATTCTGTATAGTAATTATGCATAG
>ERZ780167.1529-NODE-1529-length-19949-cov-7.205539_pt1 | contig 19949 bp, 10 predicted proteins | sample MGYA00510982_ERZ780167 | MGnify/ENA primary metagenome ERZ780167 (study PRJEB29588, sample SAMEA2146107) | human gut metagenome | biome: human gut; feature: human-associated habitat; material: faeces | place: Denmark | collected 2008/2010 ... | reverse complement strand
TTCGACAGTCTCAAGCCCCCATTCCCTGCTTCCGGGGAATGGGGGCTTGGCGGTGGTTGGGGATTTGCAGGGACGGACGGCTCCCGGGGCGGGAGCCTCCCTGCGGGTAGTAAAGTGCAGGATAGGGGCAAGCTCACGCGCCCTGCAAAAATTGCAGCTGCTGCACGGCTTCCCAGACCCGTTGCCGGGCCTCCTCCACCCGGTCCTGGGCCTGGAGGATCTGAGACTGGACCATCCAGTCTACAAAGAAATTGTCGCAGAAGGTGTCAAAAAAACGGGTGAAGCTGTCAAAGCGCAGCTGAATATCCGCATACATCTGCACATCCGCCAGCTCCCGGCCAAAGGCCCGCAGCTCCTGCTCCGCCCGGTCCATGGCCCGCTGGGCATCGTCCATTTTGGAGTGCTTGAGGAGGCTGCTGAGAAAGCCGCCGCCCAGCATATCCCATAGGCCCAGGCCCCGGGCGGCCTGCAAATGCCGGGCGGCCTCCTCCAGGGCGCTCAAGGCGCGGTTTCCGGCGTCGATGGCCTCGCGGATTTCGGTGTTTTTGTCTTTCATCGTGGCTCCTTTCTTGAAAAAAGCGCAGGCTTCTGCTATACTCGGCTATAAGGATGCGCCGGATTGCCGGCAGCAAAATAACGCAAAGGAGAAATGGCTATGTTTTTGGATTTTTCTTCCATGCAGGAGGTAGCCGTACCCCATTTTAAGGGCGGTGAGGGACAGGCGCTGGTGCGCAAATTCGAGGACGAGCAGGGAAAAATTCTGATTCTGACTCTGCCCGCCGGCAGCACCATCGGCCCGCATGTCCATGAGGGCAGCTATGAGGTGATGCATTTCCTCTCCGGCACCGGTGTCTGCACCGATGACGGCCGGACCGTGGACATCCGCCCCGGCATGACCCACTACTGCCCTCCGGGCCACAGCCACAGTGTGGTGAACACCGGCACCGAGCCCCTGGTCATTCTGGGCGTGGTACCCAATGTGAAGTGAATAAATCTGCCGGGAAAGCCGCGCTTTTCCGGCCGGGTCAAAAGGCTTGCCATCTCTCAAGTAAAAGATGGCAAGCCCTTTCTGTTTTACAGGCGCTTTTCCAGGTTCTCCCGGATGGCGGCAATAAACGCCTCGCTGGTGACGGCGCGGGCAGACACGCCCTCATCCACCAGGCCCACCAGATCCTTGGTCATGGTACCCTGGTTCAGGGTGTCAAAGCAGGCTCCCTCCAGCTGCCCGGCAAAATTCTCCAGGTCAGTAAGCCCATCCAGCTGACCGCGCTTGCGCAGGGCGCCGGTCCAGGCAAAGATGGTGGCCATGGGGTTGGTGGAGGTCTTTTCCCCCTTCAAGTGCTTGTAATAATGCTTGGTCACGGTGCCGTGGGCGGCCTCATACTCGGTGGTGCCGTCCGGGGCCACCAGCACGGAGGTCATCATAGCGAGGCTTCCGAAGGCGGTGGAGACCATGTCGCTCATCACATCGCCGTCGTAGTTCTTGCAGGCCCAAATGAACCCGCCCTCCGAGCGGATGACCCGGGCTACGGCGTCGTCGATAAGGGTGTAAAAATAGGTGATGCCCAGCTTTTCAAACGCCGCCTTGTAGTTTTCGAATTCCTCCTCAAACACCCGCTTGAACTCGCCGTCATAGACCTTGGCGATGGTGTCCTTAGTGGAAAACCACAGGTCCTGCCGGGTGTCGATGGCATACTGGAAGCAGGAGCGGGCAAAGGAGCGGATACTGGACTCCTTGTTGTGCTGGCCCTGCCAGACGGTAGGGCCGTCTACCTTTTGGACGGAAACGGTCTGCTCCGCGCCGCTCCGGCCCCGGAAGGTAAGGACGCACTCGCCGGGCTCGGTGGTGTATAGATCCACGCTCTTATACACATCCCCGTAGGCGTGCCGGGCGATGGTGATGGGCTTTTTCCAGTTCTTCACAACAGGGTGAATGGAGTCGATGAGAATGGGGGCGCGAAACACCGTGCCGTCCAGAATGGAGCGGATGGTGCCGTTGGGGCTCTTCCACATCTGGGTCAGCTGCGGATACTCCTCCATGCGCTGCTTGTTGGGAGTGATGGTGGCGCATTTTACGGCCACACCCAGGCGCCGGGTGGCATTGGCGGCCTCCACCGTCACCCGGTCCTCCGTCTCGTTTCGGTGCAGCAGGCCCAGGTCATAGTATTCCGTTTTCAGGTCCACAAAGGGCAAAATCAGCTGCTCCTTTATCATGGCCCAGAGGATGCGGGTCATCTCGTCGCCGTCCATCTCCACCAGGGGGGTGGTCATTTTGATTTTCTCCATGGTCTCACTCCTTATTCCGGGCGGCGTAGTAGTTCATGAGGCAGCCGTCCAAAATGATCTCTTTTTCATCCGCCGTCAGACCCTTGATGTGCAGCAGCAGGTCGTGTACGCTGCCGTCCCGGCAGATGACCTTGGCGGGAATGTCCTCCCGGCCCTGCTCCACCGCCTGACGGATGTGGGGCACGAACACGCAGTCGCCGCTCTCATAGTCGAAGGGCGTGCCCTCGTCCAGAGTGAAGGGCAGGATGCCCCAGTTGATGCAGTTGCTGCGGTAGCGCTTGGTGGCGAACTGATAGCAGATATTGGCAAAGCCCCCCAGCACCTTCTGGCAGGAGGCGGCCTGCTCCCGGGCAGAGCCGTCGCCGGGCTTATTGGCAAAGACGCAGGAGCCGAACTGGGTGCTTTCCGCCAGCCGGTCGGCATCGCCCACCTGAGAAAGCACCTGGCGCAGATGCTCACTCAAGGTCCCCTCTCGCCGGGCCGTTTCCTGCCGGGCCACAGCCTTGGACCTATCCACATACTCCGGCACCCGGCGGCTGAGGGTGAACTCAGCCAGGCGCAGGGGATTGCTGCGGTAAGACGAGGTCTCTCCGGAGGGGATCAGCTCGTCGGTGGTGGTCACCGGGTCGTGGATCACCGCCGCCAGCTCCACCAGCAAATTCTCGCTCAGCTGGTACATCTTGGGCCAGTCGGTGATATTGGGGCCCATCTGCAGCTCCACAGAGGGGTCTGCCTTGCCGAAGCCGTAGTATACGCGGTTTTTATACACGGTATCATCAAAATGATATTCGTGGTGTACGGGGGTGTAGTCCAGGTCCGTGGCCGGGGTGATGCGTCCGCCGTTTGCGGCGGTGGCGGCAATAGACCGGGCATCCATCAGGCACACGCCTGCAAACTGTCCCTCGCCGGGCTTGCTGCCCTCCCGGTTGGGGAAGTTCCGGGTGGTATGGCGCAGACTAAGGCCGTTGTTGGCGGGTACATCTCCCGCACCGAAGCAGGGGCCGCAGAAGCTGGGCTTGATAATGGCCCCGGACTCCAGCAGATCCGCCGTGGCACCCAGCTTCATCAGCTCCAGGGAAACCGGCACCGAGGTGGGGTACACATCGAAGCTGAAGGCTCCGGGCCCGGTAAATTTGCCCCGGAGGATGTCCGCCGCCTCTGCGATATTGTCAAACAGGCCCCCGGCACACCCGGCGATGACGCCCTGGTCGGCCCACACGCCGCCGTCGTGAATTTTGTCCGTCAGGTGGGGGTCCGCCTTGGGGAAGCGCCGCCGGGCGTCGGCCTCCACGCCCTTGAGGATCTCCTCGGCGTTTGCCAAAAATTCTTTGATAGTATAGGCATTGGAGGGGTGGAAGGGCAGGGCGATCATAGGCTCCACCTTGTCCAGCTCAATGGTAATGTACTTGTCATACCAGGCAACCTCTCCCGGGTGCAGGGGCTTATAGTCCCCGGGGCGGCCATGGGTACGGAAGAAGCCCTCCGTCACCTGGTCCGTCTCCCAGATGGAGGAGAGACAGGTGGTCTCGGTGGTCATCACATCAATGCCGTTGCGGTAGTCAATGGGCAGGTCCCGGATGCCCGGGCCGCAGAACTCCAGCACGCAGTTATTTACAAACCCCGTCTCAAAGGTGGCCTTCACCAGGGCGATGGCCACATCGTGGGGCCCCACGCCCTTTTTGGGCGTTCCGGTGAGATACACCAGCACCACCTTGGGCATGGGCACATCCCAGGTGTTTTTCAGCAGCTGCTTGGCAAGCTCCGGGCCGCCCTCGCCCACGGCCATGGTGCCCAGGGCGCCGTAGCGGGTGTGGGAGTCGGAGCCCAGGATCATCTTGCCGCACCCGGCCAGCTCCTCCCGGGCGTAGGAGTGGATGACGCTCTGATTGGCGGGCACATAGATGCCGCCGTACTTCTTGGCGGCGGACAGGCCGAACATATGGTCATCCTCGTTGATGGTTCCGCCCACGGCACACAGACTGTTGTGGCAGTTGGTCAGGGCGTAGGGGAGGGGAAATTCCTTCATACCGGAGGCTCTCGCCTGCTGGATGATGCCCACATAGGTGATGTCGTGGGACACCATGGCGTCAAAGCGCACCTGCAGCCGCTCCGGATCGCCGCTTACATTGTGGGCCTGCAGAATTTGCCAGGCCATGGTGTTCTCCCGGGCCCGGGCGGCGGGCACGGGGGCTGTTTCCGTCAGTTGGCCGTTTTCCAGGAAAACGCCCTTATCAAAGCACTGGATCATACAATATCCTCCTTGCGTAAAACCAATTCAAAATACTATACCACACTTCTCACCGTTACTCAATAGGTATGGCCACCTGCGTGATAAATTTATTCGCATCCGAGTGGTGGGCCGGGCCCTCCAGATAGATATGGCGGCAGGTCCCCTTAGGCCGCAGTCCGTGCTGCCGGGCATAGTCCAGCAGCTTTTCCCGTATTCGGGGGATATCGGTGTAATCCCCATGGAAAAACACGCTCACCGCCCGTTCCTTTTCCCACTGCTCCACGCCGTCTCCGCGGCTGCCCTGGGGCACCGCCACGCAGAAACGGGTGTCGTCGGTGTCCTCCAGAGGGTAGGCCAGCAGGAACATCCGCTTGGAACTGTCGCTTCCATACAGGCGCATAGCCTCCGGGATCACCTGCCGGAAAATTTCCATTCGATGGGCCACCGTAGGGGTGCTGCAGCGGCGGATATACACCGTCTGGGCCGGGATCTCCCGCACCTCAATGACATCCTCTTCATTTTCGCTGACCCGCAGGCGGAGCTTTTCGATGCACAGGTCCAGCTCGTCCCGCATATTCTCCAGCCGCCCGATAAATTCCCGCAGGTCGGCCTTGTCCTCAAAGTAGAGCTTTATTTCGTCCAGGGAGATGCCCAGGGACTGCAGGCGGCGGATGGCCCGGATGCGGGTCACGGTGTCGGTGGTATAGTAGCGGTTGCCGCCCTTGCCCTCCTTCACATCGGGGTGTACCAGCCCCTTGTCCTCGTAGTTGAGCAGGATGCGGCGGGTGATGTGCAGAGATTTTGCCACCTCGCCTATCGACAGTAAATGCGGATTGTTGTTTCTCATGGTTTCTCCGTTCGCTTTCAAGAATTTTACAGCTTTTTTCAAAAAAAGACTTGCATCGTACACCGGTGTACGGTCTATACTCCATTATAAATGAAATGTCAGAATTTGCAAGAAAATAAATTGGGTGAAACCCATCCCAAGGAGGAAAAAAGATGAAAAAACGCATAGGAAGCCTGCTCATGGCCCTGGTCCTGGCTCTCAGCCTGGTCCCGGCCACGGTGTGGGCAGCGGACGGCGCGACGGAAGTCGGCACCTTTGAGGAACTGAAGCAAGCAGTTTCCGGCGAGGCCACCGACATCGTCGTGACGAACGACATTGAGCTGACGGAAAGACTGTCGGTCGCCGCCGGCATCACCATCCGCAGTCAGGAGGGCAGCGTCTTCACCCTGAAGCGCTCCGAGTCATTTACGCCCGCATCTGACAATACGGATTACAGATTTAAATTGGACGACGGCGCCGATCTGACCTTCCGGAACATTATTCTGGACGGCAACAAAGAGGCCGGACAGGCAAAAAACGGATTTTTCCGCGTGTCCAGCACGAAGGCCAAGCTGACCTTGGGCCAGGGTGCCACCATCCAAAACTGTTCTGCCATCAACGGCGGCAGTGCCATCAGCTTGGTACGGGGCAGTGTGGTCATGGAGCAGGGCAGCGCTATTAAAGACTGCACTAACACCTCCAAGGGTGGTGCTATTTATATCTACCGTGAGCCTCAGGGGTCCTGGGACAAGGATGCCGCCACCCTCACCATGAAGGGCGCCACCATCTCCGGCTGCTCTGTCGCTGACACCTACGGCCGCGCTACGGGCGGTGCTATCTACGCCTATGGCCGGGTGACCATGGACATTCAGGACAGCACCATCCAGAACAACACCACCACCGGTAACGGCGGCGCCATCTATGGCGAGACCAGCAAAAACTCCGGCGATATTGTCCTGAACCTCAGCGGCACCACCATCACCGGCAACACCTCTGAGAAGCTGGGCGGCGGCGTGTACTTTGCCGGCACCACCTTCACCGTCAGCGGTGTCACCAACATCACCGGCAACACCGGCAAGGGCAGCTCCAACAATGTGTACCTGGCCGCCGGTAAGACCGTCAGCGGCTCCGGCCTGCAAGAGGGCAGCCAGGTCGGCATTTCCGGCGCGAACATCCCCTCCACCCTGGTCACCGGCTATGACGACGACAGCGAAACCGGCTATTTCACCGCCGACCGCACCGACACCAAGCTCAAGGCCACCACCGGCGGCGGTCTTGAACTGGTGGGCAAGGAGGACCATACCCACTGCATCTGCGGCCGCACCGACTGCCAAGAGACCGGCACCGGCCATCGGAAGATCACCTGCAAGGGCGTCAGCAGCCTGGACCTGATCAAAGATAGCGGCAGCTACTACCTGCTGAATGATGTGACCCTCAGCAAAACCTGGCAGCCCAACGGCGGGACCCTGTGCCTCAACGGCCACGCCATCCATGCGGCGTGGAAAACGGCAGCCATCGAATTGAAGGACACCTATATTACCTTTAACCTCACCGACTGCGGCACCGACGGCAAGATCACCGGCAACATTAACGCCTGGGACAGTGTCGACGAGGGCAGCGGCGTTGTCATCGGCGCCAGAGCTACCTTCAACCTCTATAACGGCAGCATCTGCGACAATACCCTCTACTCCTATCAGACCGGGCTCAAGGCGGGTGCTGTGGAGGTCAACGGTACATTTAATATGTATGGCGGCTCCATCAAGAATAACCAGGGCACCGGCTGGATCGGCGCCGATAGCAACTATATCGGAGGCGTGTTGGTGAACTCCACCGGCGTATTTAACCTCTATGACGGCGAGCTCTCCGGCAACCGTTCTGCCCACGATGAACGGGCCAGCGGCACCTTTAACGGCGGTGCCGTGTATGTGAACGGCGGTAAATTCACCATGACCGGCGGCGTTATCAAGAACAACCGGGCCGGTGGGGGCAATGTCCTGGGTGACGGCGGTGCCGTTTATGTGAACGGCGGCAAATTCACTATGACCGGCGGCGAAATTTCCGGCAACACTGTCTCCCGCAACGGCGGCGGCGTGGCCGTGGTCAAAGGCACCTTCGAAATGACCGGTGATGCCAAGATCAGCGGCAACAAAGCCCAGATGGACTATAGGCACTACGAGCACAAGGGCGGCGGCGTCTTTGTGGGCGCCAGCGGCACCTTCACCATGAGTGGAAACGCCGGTGTGGAGGGGAACCTCGTCCGCAACGGCTATAGCGACAGCGTTGCCCAGGGCGCAGGTGTCTATGTCAGTGAGGGCGGCACCTTCACCATGAGTGAAAGATCCTCCCTCAAGTCCAACACCATGACAAGCCAGTATCAGAGCGATGCGAAAAACCTCTACGGCGGCGGCGTGTTCGTAGGCGGCACCCTGAACCTGGGCGGCGGCTCCATCGAGGACAACACCGCTGTGTATGAGGGCGGCGGCCTCTATCTGGACACCAAGGGTACCGTGAACCTGGGCACCGGCACCATCATCGTCCGGAATAACACCTCCGAAAAAACCACCGGGCACAACCTCTATCTCCCCGGCGAGAAGAAGCTCACAGCTCCGGCGGCTCCGGCGGACGGCAGCAGCATCACCCTCTCCCTGCCCCTGGCGCGCATTCAGAAGGCAGAGGGTACCGCGGTCATCACCAACACCGGCAAGGATATTTGTAACGGCGACAGCCGCTTCGCCTTCGAGGCGGAAAAGATCGCCCTGGTCCGTGACGGCGACGGCGACGATGTACTGGCCAGGATACCGGCTCACACCCACGATGGCATTACCTACACCCCCGTCTATTCGCTGGCCGAGATCCCCAGCAATGCCACCGGCAGCTATTACCTGCTGCAGGATTCCAAGATGTCCAGTAGTGTGACCGTGGGCGCGAATAACACCGTAAATGTCTGCCTCAACGGCCACAAGAGCGAGCCCATCTACTTCAAAAACAGCGGCACTCTGAACATCACCGACTGCAAGCATGACACCGCGACCCCCGGCTACATCACCGGCTATTCCTACAGCTCCGGCAGCAATAACATCGAAACTACCTCCGGCAGTACTCTCAACCTGACCAATGTGACCGTGAAGGAGAAAACCGGCAGCACCTTTATCTCGGCTACAGGTGCCACCGTCAACATCAGCGGCTGCGAATACTACGATAGCGAGAGCGGCTTCCTGGTGGCCTCCAGCGGCAGCAAGGTCACGGTAACAGACAGCACCTTTAAGAATAACACCATGCGTGCCCCCACCCTCTGGTACACGGACCAGGGCGCAACCACGGGCAGCTTCACGGTGAAGGACTGCACCTTCACGGGCAATGCCAATAACACCCAAAATGTAAATTACGAAAACAGCCGGGGCTGCGCCATCAACAGCGGCTGCCCGGGCACCACCCTCATTGAAAACTGCACCGTCACCAAAAACCTCTCTCACGGCGACGGCGGCGGTATCTACCTCTACGGCAAGGGCACGGCCACCATCAAAAATACCACCGTTGAGGATAACGAATCCCAGTGGCACGGCGGCGGCATCGCTGTGGACAGCGCCAACGCCCCCGTTTTCACCGGCACGGTCGTGGTGAAGAACAACAAGTCCCGGATTCCCTATAATGCCTACTATCAGGACATGACGACCGTTGTCACCTGCAATGTTATGATAGGCTCCATAGGCTCCCGCTGCACCATCACCACGGACAGCGGCTTCAATGCCGGCGCCAGCTACATTGGCCTCAGCGCCTGGGATATTCCCTCCCTGGTGGTTTCGGGCAACACCAGCACCAAGGGCTTCCACGCAGACGACAAAGACCACTTTGTCCTGCGGCCTACCACCGACAAGTCCGGCCCTCTGCTGACCTCGGGGAACACCGGCCTGGAGCTGTGGCACAACGGTAAGGGCCACACCCACTGCGTCTGCGGCACCGGGGAAAACACCGCCGACAGCACCCACGCCCACGAAGAGCTCAACTGGATCGGCGTTACCGAGCTGAAAGACCTGCCTGCGGGCAACTACTACCTGCTGCGGGGATATTCCAGCTCCTGGGCCCCCACCAAGGACATTAACCTCTGCCTCAATGGCTTGGGCATCAGCAGCGGTGCCGGGGACAACGCGATCATTGATGTGGATGACAGCAATAAGGTCGCCGTTACGGACTGCAACGAGAGCAAGCCCGGCACGATCACCGGCAGCGGCTGGTACGCCCGGGATGTGTATGTGACCTCCGGCTCCACCTTCACCCTGTGGAACGGCAAGCTCACCGGCTATGATTATCAAAATGACAGTAGCTACACTATTCTTAATGGCGGCGGCGTGTGGATGAAGGGCGGCAAGTTCGTCATGAACGGCGGCTCCATCAGTGCCCGCTCCACAAACGGCCACGGCGGCGTGGTGTATATGTATAGCGGCACCTTCATCATGAACGCCGGTTCCCTCAGCGGCAAGGCCCTCAAAGGCAGCGGCGGCGCCGTGTATGTCGAGCATGGCATCTTCACCATGAATGGCGGCACCATCACCGGCAAAGCCGCTGAAACCGAAAAAGATAATGATTCCCGTGGGTGGGCCGGCCACGGCGGCGCTGTGCACAACGATGGCGCTACCGTCATCATCAACGGCGGCACCATCACTGGCAGCTCTGCGGCTGAGGGCGGCGGCATCTACGCGAACGGCGGTACCCTCACCATTGGCAAAGCCAACATCACCGGCAACACTGCGGCGCATGGCGGCGGCGGCATCTACGCATACGAATGCGCCCTCACCATGGACGGCGCCACCGTCACCGGCAATAACGGTGGGGAGAGCCTGGGCGGCGGCATTTATATTTCCGGAGCCAAGGGCAATGGAACCGCAAGTGACCCCTATATCCCCGCGGTCATCCAGAATGCCACCATTGAAAATAACACCGCTAAATGCGGCGGCGGCATCAACGTCTCCGGCCCCGTGAAGATCAGCGACACCACCATCACCGGCAATACGGCCACCACGCTCGAAAAATGGGGCGGCGGCGGTTTGAATGCCCGTATCATTCCCCAAAGCCGTTACAACAACGGCTGGGTCTTTGAGCTGTCCGGCAAGATGAATATTACCGGCAACAACGCCGAGGGAGTGGACAACAACCTCTATTTCCCTGAAGTGACTGCTGGAACAATGCTCCCCGCTGTCACCGGCCTCACCGCAGGCTCCACCATCGGTGTCACCACCGAGGTAAAGCCCCTGAAGGATGGCGGCACCATCGCACCCGTCTATATCACCGGCGATGCGACCAGCAAGGACTATTTCACCAGCGATGAGGGCTATGAGGTGAAGCTGGATGCCGACAAGAATCAGCTTTACATCATCGCCGAGTCCAGCACCGTCACCGTCACCCTGGGCGAGAACATGACCGCCTCCGGCGACCGGAAGCAGACGGTTCTGAAGAACCATCCCATTGCGAATGTGACCATCACCGCCGCAGACGGCTGCTACTTCCCCGAGGACTACGCGGCCGATCTGTCCAAGGACGGCATCACCGTCACCCGTGACAGCCTCACCCAGATCACCGTCTCCGGCACCCCCACGGCGGAGGAAGTGACCCTGACCCTCCCCGCCGCCACCGCCAAGGCCACCCCCGCCGCTCCCGGCGGCCTTCAGGGCGTGGCTCCCAGCACCTGGGAGGCCGTGGACGGCAAGATCAGCGGCACCAAGGCCACTATGGAGTGGGCCACCTCTCCCGACAGCGAGACCTGGACCCCCTGCACCGAGGGCACTACCACCGTAGGCGGCCAGGGCACCTACTATGTCCGCGTCAAGGCAACGGATATTTCCTACACCTCCGATGCCGCCGCTGTGACCGTACCTAAGTATCTCAAGGCGATCAGCTTCCCCGCACCCATCCTGACTTATACCTATGACGGCAACGAGCACACCCTCTTGGTCCCCGGCGAGGGCTATACCGTCAGCGGCGATACCAAGGCCACCGACGCGGGCAACTACACCGCCACGGTGAACCTGGATACGGATAGGTACCAGTGGAGCAGCACTGTCACCGACAACACCATCTCCTGGACCGTCTCCAAGAGAGCGGCCCGGGCGGAGGACTTCACCTTCGCTGCCCCCGAAAACCTGATTTGGGACGGCAATGTCAAGGCCGCCACCATCACCCTGAACGCTCCTCTGACCTTGGGCGGCTGCCAGACCTCCCTGGTGTATAAGCAGGGCGACAAGGTGGTAGAGAATCCCACCGATCCCGGCACCTACCAGGTGTATCTGGTCATCACCGGCGACGGTAACTTCGCTCCCACCGATGGCCTCACGGCAGATAGCTGGACCTTCACCATCACCCATCCCGCCAATCACCAGTGGGGCGAGTGGGAACATAACGACACCCAGCACTGGCGCAACTGCACCGTGCCCGGCTGCTCCGCCGAGGAGCGTGGAAACCACATGACCGACACCCCCGCCACCTGCGTCACCAAGGCTGTGTGTACCACCTGCCATGCCCAGTATGGCGAGTTCAATGCCCACAACCACACCGAGGGCAAGGTCACTTCCACCGCTTACAAGGCTCCCACCTGCGGCGCTGCGGGCAACGAGGCTTATAACTACTGCGCCGACTGCCACAAGTATTTCAAGAACGGCGACAAGAACCTCTATGACGATGCCACGCACTTTGACATCGCTGCGCTGACCCATAGAAGCGCCACCAAGACGGCCGCTGTGGCTCCCACCTGCGAGGCGGGCGGCAACCTGGCCTATTGGTACTGCGCCGACTGCGGCAACTACTATGCCGACAAGGACGGCAAGCTGGATTCCACCGTCGCTTACAACAGTAATGCCAGCTTCCTGCTGAACGCTCTGGGCCACGACTTCTCCGGCCAGCCCTATAAGACCAGCGCCACCGAGCACTGGCAGATCTGCAAGCACGGCGGCTGCACCCAGGAGAGCACCCACCAGGCCCACGCCGGCAACGAAGCCACCTGCGTAGCCGAGTCTAAGTGCGCCACCTGCGACTACAAGCTGGCGGATAAGAACCCCAATAACCATGTGAACATCACTAAGACCGAGGCTAAGGACCCCAACTGCACCGAGCCCGGCAACAATGCCTACTGGTACTGCGGCGACTGCGGCAAGTATTTTGCCGACAAGAACGGCGACATGGATACCTCTAAGGCTTACGACACCAACGATCGCTTCCTGAAGTCCGCCCTGGGCCACGACTTCACCGAGAAGCTGGTGGATGATGCCCACCTGAAGACCGGTGCCACCTGCACCGAGTCTGCCGTGTACTACTACGACTGCTCCCGCTGCGATACCCACAGCACCACGGATACCTATTCCTATGGCGATCCCCTGGGCCACGACTTCACCGAGAAAGTGACAGATGCCGCCCACCTGAAGAGCGGTGCCACCTGCACCGAGGCCGCCGTGTACTACTACGACTGCTCCCGCTGCGATACCCGCAGCACCGCGGACACCTATTCCTATGGTGATCCCCTGGGCCACAACTTCACCGAGAAAGTGACAGATGCCGCCCACCTGAAGAGTGCCGCTACCTGCACCGAGTCTGCCGTGTACTACTACGACTGCTCCCGCTGCAATACCCGCAGCACCGCGGACACCTATTCCTATGGTGATCCCCTGGGCCACGACTTCACCGAGAAGCTGGTGGATGATGCTCACCTGAAGAGCGGTGCCACCTGCACCGAGGCCGCCGTGTACTATTACGACTGCTCTCGCTGCGACATGCACAGCGCGGACAAGACCTTCACCGATGGCGACCCCTTGGGCCACAGCTATACCAAGGAGGATACCGGCGCCGATCACCTGAAGAGCGCCGCCACCTGCACCGAGGACGCTGTGTACTATAAGAGCTGTGCGCGCTGCGCCGAAAACAGCAGCGAGACCTTTACCGCCGCAGGCACCGCCCTGGGCCACGACTTTGCAGGCCAGCCCTATCTGCATGACAAGACCGGCCACTGGCAGACCTGCAAGCGCGATGGCTGCGATGTGAGCTCCACCGCTGAGAAGCACATCTCCGACGAGGGCAAGATCACCAAGGACCCCACCGCTGCTGCGGAGGGTGAAAAGACCTTCACCTGCACCGTCTGCGGCTTGGTGCTGCGCACCGAGCCTGTGGCGAAGCTGGCTCCCACCATCGTGGAGGGTGCGAACGGCAAGCACCAGACCGGCGGCAATACCGATCTGACCTTCCGCTCCGATGCCTCCTTCGAGGACTTCCTCTCCGTCAGCGTGGACGGCAAGGTGCTGGACAAAAACCAGTACACCCTCCGGGAAGGGAGCATTCTGGTGACGCTGAAGGCCGACTACCTGAGCACCCTGTCCGTGGGTCAGCACACCCTGGGTGTGAACTCCACCTCCGGCACGGCTGAGACTGTGTTCACTGTCACCGCTGCACCCGCCGTGGTGCCCACCGGTGACACCACCGGCCTGACCCTGTGGGTTTCCCTGGCAGCCCTGTGCGGCCTGGGCACCCTGGTGGTAGTCAGCCGCAAAAAGCGTGAGAACGGCTGATAATGCCGCCCGCAAAGGCCAATAACCCATAGCAAAACCGCCCTGTCCCCGAAATAAGGGACAGGGCGGTTCTTTATAAGTTTCGAGGGAAAAGCGCTTTGGCTCAGCCAAACAGGTAGCTGTATTTGTCACGAATGGTGACGATCAGCTTCTCCAGGTCGGCGGGCAGGTCATTGTCGCGGCTCAAGTCGTAGTCCTTAGGCTCACCGAAGGTGCGCACACGAACCATATCGCCGCCCAGGAACAGCACACCGGCGTTCTTGGAGTCCACCATGTCCTCCTCGGTCTGGAACAGGGTGAACTTGTCGTGGCAGGGCTCGGAGGCGTAGGGGCAGAACTGGGTGCAGTTGCCGCACTCATTGCACATCTTGTCCACATGGACGATCTGGTGGCTGCCGTCGGCCATGGCAATGGCCACATTGGCCCGGTTGGGGCAGGAGTCCACGCAGTTTTCGCAGACGGTGCTGCACTGCAGGCAGCGCTTGCCCTCGCAGCAGGCGTCCTTGCTCATGAGCAGGGTGCCCTTCTTAGCGATGGCGTCGGCCTTGGTGATATAGGCCGCAGCGGGGATCTCATAGGTGTGAGCCGCGCCGATGACTTCCTCTGCAAACCGGGCGGCGTCGGCAATGCCCTCCACCACGGTGGCGGGACCCCGGGTGGCGTCGCCGGCGGCGTACACGCCCTCCACATTGGTCTTGAAGGCGGGACGGCCCTTCTTGTCCAGCTCAATGCCGTTGGCGCTCATGAGAGCGTCGTCCACCTGCTCGCCCACGGCGGAGATGACCAGGTCGCAGGGCACGGTGAAGAACTCGCCGGTGCCCACGGGGCTGCGGCGGCCGGAAGCATCGGCCTCGCCCAGCTTCATCTGCTCACACTTGAGCACGCCGTCTCCCTGGGCCACGGGGGCGGCCAGCTCGGCAAAGGCCACGCCGTCCTGTAGAGCCAGAGCCAGCTCATGCTCGTCGGCGGGCATATACTTCTTGGTGCGGCGATACACCAGAGTCACATTCTTAGCGCCGCTGCGCTTGGCAAGACGGGCTGCGTCCATGGCGGTGTTGCCGCCGCCTACCACCACCACATTGCCGCCTACGGCGATGTTTCCGGCCTTCACGCCCTTCATCCACTGGATGGCACCGGCCACATCGCCGGGGATGTCCAGCTTGCCGGGCTTCCAGGCGCCAACGGCGAAGAGGATGTGGGTGTAGCCCAGCTTCTTCAGCTCCTCCACAGAGGGAGCGGGGGCGCCGCACTTGACCTCCACATCGTACTTCTGCATCAGGGCAATGTCCTTCTCGATGGTCTCGTTGGCAATGCGGAAGGCGGGGATCACATGCCGGGGCACGCCGCCGAGGCACCGCTCGCGCTCGAAGATGGTGGTCTCGATACCGGCCCGGCCCAGAAAATAGGCCGCGGCGATGCCGGTGGGGCCGCCGCCGATGATGGCGGCCTTCTTGCCGGAAACCTTAGCGGGCTTCTGGATGGAGGCCATAAGGGCCTCGTAGCCGTGGTAGGCCGCCACCAGCTTGGTGTCGCGGATCTGCACGGACTCCTCGTAGAAGTTGCGGGTACACTTGTTCTGGCAGCGGTACGCGCAGATGGTACCCGTGAGGAAGGGCAGGGGATTCTTCTCGGTGATAAGCTTCAGGGCCGGGCCGTACAGCTCCTTGCGGCACAGCTCCACATACTCGGGAATGTCCTGCTCGATGGGGCAGCCGCCCTTACAGGGGGCAGTGAAGCAGTCGATCCAGGGCACATTCTTCTCGCTCTTGCGCTTGGGCAGGGGCTTGATGGGCTTGACATGGTGATAGTCCGTGTGAGAAGCGGCGGACATTTCGCAGATGACCTCGGTGCAGGTGCCGTCAAAGGCCTTGTAGGGCATGGACTCCACCTTTTCCACCATCTGCAGCAGGCGATTGTATCCGCCGGGCTTGAGGATGGTGGTGGCCACGGTGATGGGCCAGATACCGGCGGCAAAGAGCTTGTCGCAGTTGAAGTATTCCGCGCCGCCTGCGAAGGAAATGCGCATCTTACCCTTGAACTGGCGGGAGATCCGGTGGCACATCTCAATGGTCAGGGGGAAGAGGGACCGGCCGGACATATACATTTCGTCGTTGGGCAGCTCACCCCGGGTGGTGTCCACGGGGAAGGTGTTGGAGAGCTTCAGTCCGAATTCCAGACCGCACTTGTCGGCCAGGGCCTGCAGGCGCTCAAACATAGGCACGGCGTCCGCCCACTGGAGGTCCTCCCGGAAGTGGTGGTCGTCAAACACGATATAGTCATAGCCCATGCCGTCCAGAATGGTCCGGGCGGTCTCATAGCCCAGGATGGTGGGGTTGCACTTCACAAAGGTGTGCAGATGCTTTTCGGAAATGAGGTAGGAGGCGATGCGCTCGATCTCATCCGGGGGGCAGCCGTGGAGGGTGGACACGGTGACGCTGCGGGAAACGCAGGGGGAGATGGCGTCAATGTAGTCGCTCTCCTGGGGGAACAGCTCCTTGAGCACTGCCTTGCACTCGCCAAAAATGGCGGTCTTGGTGGCGTCCATCATGCCGTTGAGGTAGGTGTCCACCTTCTCGCCCTTGATGCCCTCCAGGTCATAGCCCACGGACATATTGAATACGAACCCGTTGGGGTCGCCCAGGCCGTAGACCTTGGAAAGAACCTTCAGCGCACACCAGGCCTTAATGTATTCGTCCATAGCCTGGGGCACGGTCAGCTCCGTGGACCACTCCTGGTTGTAGCCCTCGTCGTTTGCCAGGATGCAGGGTCTGGGTACACAGGCGGCCAGGTCGGCGCCGTCCATCTTCTGCACGGTCTTGACCTCAAAGAAGCGGGCCCCGGCGAAGTAGGCGGCGATGATGTTCTGAGCCAGCTGGCTGTTGGGACCGGCGGCGGGCCCGAAGGGGGTCTCGATGCGCTCACCGAAAATGGGCAGGCTCTTGCCGCTGGCCTTGTAGGCCTTGTGTACGCCGAAAATCTCGCCGCTCATGGCGTACTCGGTGACCACCCAGTTCATAAGAGACTTAAAAGGAATGGGATACATTTTTTCAGACATAACCATTTCTCCTTTATAATGGAATTAGAATTTAATACGGCGTAGAAAAATCAATCTGCAAATCATGTTGTGAAGCTAAGGCTTGCAGAGCAGTGCGCAAACCTTTTGAGGCAGAGCCGCATACATCGTAGTAATATTGAATGTGCTGCTTCTCTGCAAGCAAGGCTTGCTGGAGGGCGGATACGCCAAAATCTCGTTCAATACACTGCAATAAATAGACTGACAAATTGATTGGAACAACAGATGCAAACTGAGTGCCATCCATCATATGCAGGAAAGAATCTAAGTAGCGCATATATGTGCTGGGCTTATACATGGCGTATACGGAAGATAAATAATTTGCGGTATCTGTTCGGGTTGCTTGATTTCGATAGGTGCGAAGGAAAGCCTGGTAAATTTCTTCAAACATTTTCTCATTTTGCTGCATCGAATTACCTACCCTTCATAATACTCGTCCTCCGTCCACCGGACGGGGTTTTCATCCATATATTGCCAAATGCGGAGATAATCCGCCTCACACCGAATGATATGGTCGTAGTAGCCTCGCTGCCAGAGGGAAAAACCGGCTTTTTTATTTGTGAGCCGTTTCCAGGCAGAGAGAAAAGCTGGCAATCGTGCGTTCGTAGGGGCCGGCGTCCTCGACGGCCCGCCCTCCCCGCAAATGGAAAGAATGAAATGTATATGGTTGGGCATGACGACATAATGATTGATGGTTATGTCATCGTAAAAGGTGTCCATTTCCAGCAGGGCATCCCGGACCATCGCGCCATATTTCGATAGCTGTACATACGGGGCGTCGAGGACGCCGCCCCCTACGGAATGGCCCAAGATGTGCTGCTTATCCTTGGTACACACGGTTATATAATAGGACCCATTGGCACTATAATCGTACCCTGTCAGTCGGCCCTTCTTCCGCTTCGGCAGCTCCTCCAAGGAATCAATACACCCGGTGATTCAAATCTCCCCAAAGCTTCTTGGCGGCCTCCAGGATGTGGGCATTCTCGGCCTCCTCGTCAATACCCACCAGCACGCGATCCTGCATAAGGACCTTGCCGTTTGCGATGGTGGTCTGGCACTGGCGGCCGGTCATGCCGAAGATCATGTGGCCGTCGATGTTCTCATCGGAGAAGGGGGTGAAGGGCTTGTAATCCATCACGATGATGTCGGCGGCGGCGCCGGCCTTCAGCACGCCCAGGGTGGCGGGGAAGTACTTCTCGCCGATCTTGGCGTTGTTTTTGAACAGCATATCCGTGACCTCGCACCAGCCCACATTGGGCAGGCAGTTCTGGCTGCGCTGGGAGCACAGGGCCACCTTCAGGGACTCCAGCATATCGTTGGTATAGGCGTCGGTGCCCATGCCCAGCAGGATGCCCCGCTTGTGCAGCTGGAGCACCGGGCAGATGCCGATGGCGTTGCCCATGTTGCTCTCGGGGTTGTTGACCACCATGGTGCCGGTCTCCTTGATGATGTCCATCTCGGCGGTGTTCACATGGATGCAGTGGCCCAGAATGGTCTTGGGGCCCAGGATGCCGTGGTCCTGCAGGCGCTGGACGGGACGGCGGCCGTAATTCTGCAGGGAGTCATACACGTCGTTCATGCCCTCGGACACATGGATGTGGTAGCCGGTGCGGCCGTTGTTGGCGGCCACCATGCGGTCGAAGGTCTTGTCGCTGATGGTGAACAGGGCGTGTCCGCCGAACATGGCGGCCAGCATGGGATCCTGGTTCTTCTGGCACTCGGTGATGAAGTCGGCATTTTCCTGGATGGCCTGCAGGCACTTCTCCTCGCCGTCTCGGTCGGAGACCTCATAGCACAGGCAGGAGCGGATGCCGAATTTCTTGGCGGACTCGGCGATGGTGTGCAGGGAGCCGGGGATCTCGGCGTATGAGGCGTGATGGTCGAAAATGGTGGTAACGCCCTGCTTGATGCAGTCCATGTACAGTGCGTCGGCGCTGGCCCGGGTCCCCTCCAGGGTCAGCTTCCGGTCGATGGCCCACCAGGTGCCGTCCAGGACCTCGTAAAAGTTGGTGGGATTGTTGCCCACGATGGACAGGCCCCGGGCCAGAGCGGAGTAGATGTGGGTGTGGGCGTTGATGAAGGCGGGCATGATGACGCCGCCCTTGGCGTCGATGATGTGGGCCTGGGGATACTTGGCCCGCAGGGCGCTCTCCTGGCCCACCTCGGTGATGGTGGCGCCCTCATAGGCCACGGCCCCGTGCTCATAATAGCCCTTGCCGCCCTCGTCCCGGGTGATGAGTCTTCCGTTGATGACCAGATTCATGTGTGTTCCTCCTTTTGAATTGTTCCAATGCTTCCGGGTAAAGAAAAATGTTTCAAACCTCCGGATGGAGATCTGAAACACTCAAGCAACAGCCGAGTGATAGTTGCAGCCCGTGCGCGAGGCACTTCCTTACAGCTACCAATCTTGGATTGTTGCCTATATTTTACACGCTTTGGTATAAAAATGCAACAGAAATTTTAGCTCCAGCGGCAAAAAATGTGCAGGATTCCGAAAAAGCCAGCCGGGCCAGGCCGGAATCCCTATGAAAAAAATCTACAAAGTCGGGATACCGGTAATTTTGCGGGCGAAAGAGTCTGTATCGCGAAATTGTGAAATAATCATCAAATAGGCCGGAATCCACAATTTGCGGCGGCTGCCGGGTGCAAAGGAGGGAATGTGCATTTTTTACAAAATGCACAAAAAACACCGCGAAGATTTTACGGGCGCGAGGGACGATTTTCGGAATATCCCTCTTGAGTATTTGCCGGAATGGTGTTATTATCAGAACGGATGGGGGTATGAGCAAATTTCATCTACCCATTCGATTTTGAACAATCTTGGAACAATTTTTGAGGAGGCAACTATTATGAATGCTTATCTGGCCAGCGTTCTGGAGAACGTCAGAACCAAGCATGGCAACGAGCCCGAGTTCGTGCAGACCGTCGAGGAGGTCCTGTCCTCTCTGGAGCCTGTCATCGAGAAGCACCCCGAGTATGAGAAGGTCGACC
>ERZ780167.1522-NODE-1522-length-19999-cov-4.147312_pt1 | contig 19999 bp, 17 predicted proteins | sample MGYA00510982_ERZ780167 | MGnify/ENA primary metagenome ERZ780167 (study PRJEB29588, sample SAMEA2146107) | human gut metagenome | biome: human gut; feature: human-associated habitat; material: faeces | place: Denmark | collected 2008/2010 ... | reverse complement strand
GGCCGCTCCTGCGAGCGGCCGGGCGTCTTCTTGTCGGCTGCATGAGGGGCAGCCAGCGAATGCTGCGGGGTAAGCCTGCATGTTGCCGGGTTATCCCCGGCTTTCCATGCTGTCGACCGACGGGTTGACCATCACCACGTCCTGTTCCAGCTGCCGTTCTGTGGGCGTCCCGTCCCCGATTGCAGGTGTGATCGGACCTCCGTCGTTGAGAATGTCGTCGGGGGTGACTTGCGTTACGGTGATTTCCTGCGTCGGTTCCGGCTGCCGGGCGGCGGTTTGTTCCGCCCCTGTTCTATCGGTATGTTTCATGGCTCCCTTTTTGGACGGGAGCCTTGCAAAGGCCATACCGTTTCCGGTGATGGCGGGCGCCTTTACGGTTCCGGGTTCCCGAAGTCGAACCGCAGCTGCACGCACTCCGGGCAGGCCTCCGGCGAGTTGCCGACCGTAAGGCCGATCAGCCGGATTTTACGCCCGTGGAAATCCGCCGCGGCCAGCAGTTCTTCCGACACGCGCCGGAGGGTCTCTGCCGAATCGACGGGCGTGAATAGGGTTTTCGACCGGGTTATCTGCCGGAAGTTGTCGAACTTGAGCTTCAGGACGACGGTCTTGCCCCGAAATTCATGCCGCATCACCCGGTTCCAGACCTCCTCGCGCACGGCCGACAGTTCGAGCCGCAGCCGTTCCCGGTCGTCCGTGTCTTCGGCAAAGGTCGTTTCGGCTCCGAGCGACTTGCGGACCCGGTTCGGCGTGACCTCCCGTTCGTCGATGCCCCGGGCATAGCCGTAATAGCTGTGTCCGGCCTTCCCGAACTGCTGCACGAGTGCCGCTTCGTTCCAGAGCCGCAGGTCGGCTCCCGTACGGATGCCGAGGCGGTGCATCTTTTCGGCCGTCACTTCGCCGATGCCGAAAAAGCGTTCGACGGGCAGTCCGGCTACGAACTCCTCGATCCGCTCCGGCGGGATCGTGAACAGTCCGTCGGGTTTCCGATAGTCGGAGGCGATCTTTGCCAGCATCTTGTTGACCGAGATTCCGGCCGAGGCCGTCAGTCCGGTTTCGGCGAGGATGCGGGCTTTGATTTCGCGGGCGACCAGCGTCGCCGAACGGACGTGGCTCACGTCGAGAAACGCTTCGTCGAGCGAGAGAGGCTCCACGAGTTCGGTGTATTCGCCGAAGATGGCGCGGATCTGTCGGGAAACGGCTTTGTAGACATCGAACCGTGCCGGAACGAAGATCAGTTCCGGACACAGCCGCTTCGCCAGCACGGACGAGAGGGCCGAATGAACCCCATAGGGGCGGGCTTCGTAGCTTGCCGTGGCGACGACCCCGCGCGGTCCGTCATATCCGACGGCGATCGGACGGCCCCGGTATTCGGGACGGTCGCGCTGCTCTACGGATGCGTAAAAAGCATCCATGTCGATATGGATAATCTTGCGTTGGGACATCGGGCGTTTGTCGGACGGACGCAAAGATAATGCAAATTATTTCTTTTTTGCCGGTCGAATCCGGCGTTTCATACCGGCAGGTTGAGGCCCGGTTGGCTGCCGGCGCGTATTGGCGGTTGAAAATCTCTTCCGGATTGAGGGAATGCGAACGGATTGCGTATCTTTGTCCTTGTTTATATATCCGATGAAAAATGGCAGATGATTATTTAGGCCGAAAAATGGAAGAGTACCTGGCCCGTTCGGCATCCGGCCAGGCCAGTCGCCGGCCGCTGGTAACATTGAGCCGGCTGTTGCTGAAAAACCGCAGCCATCGCGGCTACGATCCCCGCTTCATCGTGCGCGAAGACCAGCTTCGCCGCATTATCGGGGTTAATACCCGCATCCCCTCGGCGCGGAATCAGCAGGTCCTGCGATTCCGGCCCGTCCTGGCGGACGAAGCGCCCGGGGTCTTGGCCGAAATCCGCCTCGGAGGGGCCTTGCCCGAGCTTCATTTACCGCTTCCGGGAACCGGGCCGAACGCTTTCATCATCGTCTGCTCGACGGTTCCGGAAGATCGTTATGTCGATATTGATTTGGGTATTTCGGTTCAGAGCATGCTGCTCCAGGCGGCTGAAATCGGACTGAACGGCATCTGTATCGGCGCGTTTGACAAAGAGCGGATCCGGCAGAAATTCCATCTGGAGTCCGAGCCGCTGCTGATCCTGGCCATCGGCAAAGGCATCGAGAAAATCGAATTGGTGGAGATTTCCGAAAACGACGATCACCGTTATTTCCGCAAGGACGGCATACACTATGTCCCTAAAGTCCGTGTGGAAGATCTGATTATCGGGTAAGTCGGATTTTACGCCGCCCGCCGCCCCTTCCCTCGGGGCGGCCCGCTGAACAGCGCAGGTTCCTTGTTGTGGGTGAACGGGGCGCTGGTTCCCCAGGACGGATAAACGCGCCGGAGACCTCCTCGGAGTCGTTTCCGCCGTGCTGTTATTCTTTTTCTTCCCGAATGTCGCGGCCTCCGATGTCCGAATCTCCTGCGTCAGCCGAGTTCGGCAAGGATCTGCCGCACGACGCTCTCGTCGGCATCGGTCAGGGTGTATTCGGGAACACCGGCACACCCGCCCATCGAAACCTGCGGATTGCGGAAGCGCATGCCGCTTTCGCGTTCCCGGCGGGCGCTGAAATGCAGGGCGTCGACCCCTGTGGCGGCCAGCAGCCGGGCGTTCGACGGACCGACGATGCGTCCGGCCGCCTGCGCCGCCAGCGCACGCAGCGTTCCGATGCCCTCCTGCGCCGTGTTGCGGCCTCCGGAGGTGAGCACCCGGCGGCATCCGGTGCGGATGACCGCTTCGAGCGCCTGCCGGGAATCGCGCGTCATGTCGAACGCCCGGTGAAACGTCACCTCCATCCCCTCGGCCTCGCGCACGAGCTGCGCCGTGCGCGTCTCGTCCACCTCTCCGTCGGGTGTCAGCAGTCCGAAAACCACCCCGTCGGCTCCGTATTCGCGGGCGAGGCGGATCTCTTCGGCCATCAGCGCCACCTCGTCGTCGGTGTAGAGAAAATCTCCGCCCCGGGGGCGTATCATCACGCTCAGCCGCAGGCCCGGCAGGCTCCGGGCATAGCGGATCAGTCCGGCGGAAGGGGTCGTGCCGCCTTCGAGGGGAGCGGCGCAGAGTTCGATGCGCTCAACGCCCGTCCGCCGGGCGATGTCGCATGCATTGCGGGTATAGGTGCAGAGTTCAGTCGTCATAATCCGGTTATAATTGGTGTATGGTGTGCAGGAAACGGTCGCCCAGGCCGATCGTGTAACCGTGGGATTCGAACACGACGCGGTTGAACGTGTCGCCGACGATAAACACCGGAAGCGGAACGTTCCCCGGCAGATGCATCGCGTCGAGGATCTGTCTGCGGACGGAGCCGTCGCGGTCGATGCCGAACGTGACGGTTTGCGGCAGCGAGGCAGCGGGTGACGCCGCGTATTTCGCGTATGCCGTTTCATCGGGGAAGAGCAGGATGATCGAACGGCCCCATTGCTCCAGTTCGGCGGCCTTGGCGGCGATGTCCTTCAGCGCATGATCGGTGGGTTCCTGCCCGACGCCGACCAGTCCGACCACGAAATAGCCGCGTCCCGCGGTGAGCAGCACCGAGGTCTCCCGGCCGGTCCGGGCGTCGATGAATTTCGATTCGGAGTTGAAACTGCCGATCACGCGGACCGCTTCCGAGTTGTCGCGCATCGGTAGATCGGTTTCGGTCGTCCGGTTCGGCCCGATGTTGAGGAACGACACGTTTGCCAGCACGCTGCCGTCGGCCAGGCGGCTGCCCGTTGCGAGCATGTAGTAGCCGGTTTCCAGGTCGGTGGGTGTGTCGAAGCGCGCGCTCCATGGCTCGAAATCGGGGTAGTTCAGCAGCGCGAACGACTGCCCGTCGAAGCGCGAGAGCGTGAAGTGTCTGAAATATTCCGGATCGTCGAGACGCGGAATCGGCTCGTAGCGCAGTTTCAGCCGGCCGGTTTCCAGCTGCCGGTCGTTCGCCGACTCGAAATCGACGGGCACATCCTTTCCGGCGTGGCGGTAGAAGAGGTTCCCGGTCACGGGGTCGATCCACGCCGGAATGCCGAGCGAACGGGCTGCGGCAACGAAAAAGATCTTGCGCGAGGGTTTGTCGGCCGTCCGGCTGCGCCACACGCCTTCGGGCGAGATGGTCGTGGAGACGGTGCAGAGCTCCGGACGCAGCGTCAGGCTGTCGCGGCACCACGCCGCCAGACGCTGCGGGTCACGGCGGAATGCCGCGGCATCGGCCGCCGGGATTTCACGCTGGAGAAACGACCGGTAGGCGGTGAGCATCTCGTTGGCCGCACGCGGAGCCAGCACGGTCGCGGCGTCGGCATCCTTGTCCGTATTATAAAGATGGTCTGCGAGCACCGCCGACGGCGTGTCGCGCAGGTCTTTTTCCGACAGCGTGGCGAGCAGTTGCAGCGCCCGCCCGGTGCATCCTTTCCGGCTCGCTTCGCGCAGGAAATCCATGATCTCGCCGTGATTGCCTCGCGATGCGGTTATGAACCGGGCGATCTGGCCGGGCTTCACTCCGATGGCGCGGGCGAACGAATCGACGGCCGGTTGTGCGGGGAACGTGGCGATATAGGCGTTGCGGATGGAGTCTTCGCGGTTGAAGCGGCGGTCGTTTTCCGCGCGCTGGGCGGCCGTCACCTCCGGCAAATTCGCGCTCTCGGCCGGGGGAACGATGTCGACGGGAAAGGAGAATTCGTCGCCGATCGCATGATCCAGCGCCACCGTCGCCTGCGGCTCCCGCCCGAAAGAGACCTTCCGGATGCCGAACCGCCCGTTGCGGACGGCCGTGACGAGCATGTCGCCCAGTCCTGCCGACAGCGACGCCTGTCCCCGGCCGTCGGTCGTTTTGCGCGACACGGTGAAGAACTCGGCGTAATTGTAAAGTTTGAACTCCACGGTCGCACCCTCCACGGGGCTGCCCGCCGTGTCGGTGACCGTCACGATGAGCGGAGCGCATGCGGCATAGTTCGAAATCACATTGATTTCGGTGTAGTTGGCCGTGGTTTTCATCACCTCCTCCGGGCCGTCGTAATAACCGAAGACCTTGGTGTGCATCAGCATCCCGCGGCTGGCCGGGGCGTTGAACCACCCCAGGTTGAGCACCGGTTCCGGCTCGCAGGCCCCGAGGAAATGCCACCGTCCGTCGGCCCAGGCCTCGACCCAGGCGTGGTTGTCGTCGGTATGCGCCCAGCGGGGCGTGTAAACCTGACGGGCCGGGATGCCCACCGACCGCAGGGCCGCGACGAGCAGCGTCGACTCCTCGCCGCAGCGGCCGTGGGCCGTGCGCACGGTGGCCAGCGGCGAACTGGTCCGCGCATCCGACGGCTGGTAGTTGGCCTTCTCGTGGCACCAGTGGTTCACTTCGAGGATGGCGTCGTACATCGGCAACCCTTCGACGCGCGGCGCCAGCTGGTCGTGGAACACCCGGCGCGAATCGTCGAGGTTCTCGTTGTTCACCCGCACGGGCAGCACGAAATGCCGGAACAGTTCGTCGGAAACGATGTCTCCCCACGGCATTTCCCGGCGGGTGGCCAGCGCGCTGCGCACGTTTTCCAGATAAAAATCGCCCGGGTAGTCGGTCATGTCCCCCACGGGCATATAGGCATAAAGGAACATCATGGCCTCGCGCTCCTGCCGCGTCATCGGTTCGTCGAATATCCCGAACAGATCGCCCCGGGAAAGCAGTTCCTGTTTGTGACGGAAATCGGTCTCCACGCGCCGCATGAAACCCTCGTTGCCGGCCGGGGAGCACGCCGACAACACGCCCGTGAGCATAAGCAGACCGGCGAATAGCTGTGTCGTTTTTTTCATCGTAAAGTGAGTTCTATGATTCGGTCGGTATCCTCGGGAACATGCTCCAGATTCAGGACGATCCCTTTTCCCCGGAGCGTGTCGAACTTCACCCGCTCGCCGTTGTTCAGGCACCGGGCGCTCTTCACCCGTTGCGCGAGCTGCAGGTACAGCGCATCGTCCTGCAAATCGAGCACATGCACATAGAGTTTGTCGCCCTTACGCGTCGTTACGCCCCAGTCGTGGGGCGGGATGTCGCCGCCGCGGGTCCCGTAGATGCTTTCGCCGTACCGGGCGAGCCATTCGCCCATCTCCCGCAGCCGTTCGACGGCCGTCGCAGGCAGTTTCCCGTCGGGTTGGGGACCGATGTTGAGCAGCAGGTTCCCGTTGCAGCCCGCAGCCCGCACGAGGTAGTGGATCAGCGTCTTCGACGATTTGTAATCGAGGTCGGTGATCTTGTAGCCCCACATGCCGTTCATCGTCTGGCACGTTTCAAGCGGCAGGCGGCCGATCTCCTGCCCCGAAAGCCCGGCGGTGTTCTCGCCCGGAAGGTCGCGCTCGAAAATCTGGATGTCCTCGCCTTCGAACGGGACCAGGTGGTGGTTGTTACCCACCAGACAGGCCGGCCTGATGGCATGGATATGGTCGTACAGCCCGCGGAGTTTCCAGTCGAAATCCGGGTTCCGGTCCTGGTCCCACACCCCGTCGAACCAGATGGCGCCGACCGGGCCGTAGCCCGTCAGCAGCTCCGTGAGTTGGCGTTTCATAAAGTCGTAGTAACGCTCGTAGCTGATCGCCGTGCCGGGGCGGCCCGTTCCCAGCCCGGTCCTGCCGCGCGGGCAGTCGTCGCGGTACCAGTCGATCAGCGAATAATAGAGGTGCAGCCGGATGTCCTGGCGGGCGCACTCGTCGGAGAGCGCCTTTACAATATCCTGTTTATACGGCGTGGCGTCCACGATGTCGTAATCCGTCTGCGCGGTGTCCCACATCGAGAAGCCGTCGTGGTGGCGCGTCGTGAAGCAGACGTATCCTGCACCCGAGGATTTGATGGCCGAGACCCACTCCGCGGCATCGAAATCATGTGGATAAAACGCATTGGCCAGCTTGGCGTACTCCCGGTAGTTGATGTCCCGGTTGGTCATCGTCCATTCGCCCGAGCCGAGCATGGAGTAAAGTCCCCAGTGGAGGAAAATGCCGAATTTGGCGTCCTGAAACGCCGTCCGGGCTTGCAGGTTTTCAGGCGCCGGGGCATAGGGCGCAGTCGTCTGCGCGGAGGCCGTCCAGCAAACGGCGGCGCAGGCCGCAACGATCCAGCGGTTTTTCATCGTATTTGGTTCGGATTATATACTTTATTCAAAAGTAATACAAATTCGCGACAATCATGCCGCTTTTTCCCGTTTTTTCTTTTCGTTTGTTACAATCGGAGCTTTTTAACGTCGAAAAAGTTACTTTTTATTGCGATGTTCGGGCGCAACTGTCGGGCTTACGATCTTCCTTCCGCCCTTCGCTCCCCCGGAAGCAAAATCGCAGGCTCGGATCGCATGTTTCGAGAGAGGCCGCTCTGGGGCTTTCCTATGCGCTGGCCAAGGGCAAACACTTCACGCGCGAGGAGTTTATTTCGATGCTGCTCACCTCGGTGAACGACATCGACTCGCGGTTTGAAGGGTCCAAAACCTCCGGCGGGACGATCAATCTCGAAAAATACCGCGGCAAAATGGGTACGGGTTTGACCGATGCCTACCAGTTGCTGATGCAGATCGAAGGAACGCCCTGTCTGAAAGTCAAGACCGGCAAACTGGAGCTTGTCACCCTTACGAAACATTTCGGAGGTTCGGCCAAGGATCTGACCTATATGGGCGTCGAAGTCTCGGCGGAAGATATGCAGAAACTCGGCATGGCCGTGGAACCGAAGATGTACAACGGTCAGTTGATGATCAAATGTACGAAGCCGGGAGTTGCGCACATCACCGTGAAGGCGGTGGGCGGCGGCAACAGGCCCGGAACGGGGTCGGTTATGGGCGGCATCGAAATTACCAAGACGTTTGCCGTCATTGCCCGCGAAACGGGTGCTGAAAACGGAGGCTGGTTATAAACGATAGAGTTAAAATACAATGAAAAAATATATTTATTCCCTGTTTGCGGCTGTTTTGTTCCTGTTTTCAGCCGGTTGTTCGAAGGATGACGACGGCTCGAAAAACATTGATTCGGGCGTTGTGGGCGAGTGGCGCCAGACGAAGTGGAGCAACGAGGCATATGCGGATTTCGATGTCTACGTCGAGTTCCTGTCCGACGGGACGTTCAACATCTTCCAGAAGGTGGAAACTCCGACCTTTGTGTGTGATTTCGTTCGCTCGCTGCGCGTCGAACGGGAGCCTGCGGCCCTCGCGGATGCTCCCTTTCCCATGTCCGCGCAGCAGGCCGTCACCGTGCGCGGCGACACGCAGATCGCCGTATCTTTGGTTCGCGCCGTGGCAAAGGTCAATTTCAGCTACACCGTGGCTGCTGATTTCGCAAAGTCTTTTCATGTGAAGTCCGTGCAGTTTCGCAGCGCACCCCGTTCGGCGGCTCTCTTTGACTTCAGCCGCGCCGAGAGCAGCGAAGCCGTTGCCGACATGCCGCCCGTCGAAGCGTCGGCAACGGCCTATGCCGCGACCTGCTATTTATTGGAGAACAGGCAGGGAGAGGTTGCAGGCATCGGCTCCCAGCAGCAGAAAGATCAAACCCGCGCCCCGGAACATGCCACCTACATAGCCATAGCGGGCGAAGCCGACGGAACGCAGGTTGTGTACCGCATCTATCTCGGAGAAAACAACACGACGGATTTCAATGTCGGCCGCAACCGGGTTTACAACATCGACGCCCGCATCCTCGGTCTGAACACCGTGGACTGGCGGGTATCGACGGCAGAACTCACCGTCACGCCATTTGCCGAAAACCATGCACCGGGGGAACCTGCGACAACCGAACTGCGGCTTACATCCACGAACAACCCCGAAAATGTCTATTACTTGTCCTATCATATCGACGCCGGGACGGGGATAGTCGCCATCGACGGCGTGAATCGGAACCCCGGTACGCCTTATCCGTTCTTTTCGGGCAACGGAACAGTAACGGCCGGTATCAGCTATACGCAGGCAGAGCCGGGCGACGTGCGGCTCCGTCTGACGGTTACGGACAAATACGGATTCAGCATGGAGCGTGTGCTGACAACGGTATTCAAAAACCCGGAACTGACGATAACCTATGCCCAGCAGGGAAATGAACTGACGGTTTATGACCGGGCATATATCGACTATACCGTGTCACAACCCGGTTACTCCGGGAACTACACCGTAAAAGTGGAAGGTGTTCCGTCCGTGTACTATGGTCGTTATGGCTCCGACGTTCCCCTGACGACATTCACCCAATACGGGAACGGCACAAATACATTACGGGTGAAGCCAAATATGCTTGGGCCGAACCCGCTGAAAATAACCGTAACCGACACCGACGGCCACAGCGCGGAGATCATCACATCGGTAATGGGTATTAAGACCACCGCCGACCTCCAACCGACATTCAGCACATCGGGGGGCTTGCTCTATGTTACCGTGGAATCTTCGCAGCCCGTAGTGGACGACCTGACCGTGAAAGTGACGGCCAATGCCGACATATATTCTTTCGGTGGGGCCGTGACAAAAAAGCAGTATATCGTAACGGTGAAGATTGAAGCCGACCATACGACAGGAAAAGGGTCTGTATCATTGAGCGGGTTAGGGAGTTACGCCACGTTCACAGTAACGTCTTATTCCGCGGAATTTAAGCGCACATCGGATAACGGATTGGTCGAATATAAATTGCAGTAGAAAATGAAAAGGATAATGAAAACTATTGCCGTATGCTTGGCCGCGTTGCTTTGCGGCTGTTCGATAACCGGGCATCTGGAGCGTCGCCAATACTGCGCCGACGTGTTGCACGTCAGCCGCGAACAGCGCGAACGCGAGCAGCAGACCTACCAGCCGCCCGCCTTGAAGATCGAATGGGACAGCAACCGTTTCTACCTCGTGCCGACCGAAGTACAGGAGAACGGCGAACGTATAATGGCAATGCAGATTCAGCAGGTAACCATACGCGCCAAAGCCCGAACGCTTCCCGAACGGCTGGGAAAGGTCATAATCGACTTCGTGATCGACATGCCCCGGCAGTTGCAGGGCGCATGCCGGAGCGTCATCGTAACCCCCTATCTGCACAAGTACGGCGAAGCGCATGCTTTGCAGGACATCACCATTCGGGGCGGGCTGTTTTCACGGGTGCAGCAGCGCGACTACTGGCAGTTCGGCAAGTATGTCCGGGCTTTCGCACCCGACAGCAGCGCCGAAGCCCGCGCTTTCGCCCGCTTCGTGAAATATCCCTATCCGGAGGGCGTGCGGCTCGACAGCGTGGCGGCCCATCCCGGCCATATCTCGTACTACTATTCGCAGGAGGTCCCGACAGACGAAACGTCGAAAACGATGCTTGTAACCTTACAGGGCCGTGTCGTGGCCCTCGACGACAGCAGCTACACGCTGCCCCCGTCCGATACGCTGACCTATCACGTTTCGTCGATGCTCTCGTTCGTCGATACCACGACGCGCTACAAAATAAAGGTCATAAACAAGTACGCCACCGTGCAGGACCGCAACTACATTCAGTTTTTGGTGAACGACACCCGTGTACTCGACACCCTCGGCAGAAACACCGCACAGCTCGGTAAGATTCAGGCACGCATGGCCGGACTGATCGCCCAGCAGGAATTTTTCGTCGATAGCGTCGTCCTGACGGCCACGGCATCCCCGGAGGGCAGTTTTACCCGTAACCGTGCTTTGGCACAAGGCCGCGCCCATGCCCTCAAACGCTACCTGCAGGAGCGCATCGGCCCCGAAGTCGATACGCTCGTCCGGGTGCGGTGGGTGGCCGAGGACTGGCCCGAACTGGCGGCCCGCATCCGTGGTGACGAAAGCCTGCCGCACCGCGCCGAAATGCTGGAGTTGATCGCCGCCGAGAAAGACCCCGACCGACGGGAGCGGCTGATCCGCGAACGATACCCGGCGGATTATCGCTATCTTAAAGAAAGCGTCTATCCGTGGCTGCGGGCCGTGACATTGCGTTACGACCTGCGCAGGCAGGGAATGATAAAGGACACCATTCACACCCGCGAGGTCGATACGGCTTATATGCGGGGTGTGGACCTGCTGCAAAAGCGCAGGTATGCGAAAGCCCTTTACAACTTACTTGAATACCGCGACCGCAACACCGTCGTAACGCTCCTTTCGCTCGGCCATGACGCGCAGGCATTGGAAATCCTCGACGGGCTGGAGCAGTCCGCGACGACCGAATACCTCAAAGCCGTGGCGTGCTCCCGGCTCGGTCGCAAGGTAGAGGGCCGCGAACATTTCCTGACGGCCTGCGGCATGGACGAGCGGATGCAGTACCGCGGGAACCTCGACCCCGAAATAACCGAACTTTTAAAGTAATAAGCCATGAAGATAGGACTGGTAGACGTAGACGGCCACCACTTCCCGAACCTCGCCCTGATGAAACTTTCGGCATGACACAAAGCGCACGGCGACAGCGTGGAGTTTGCCGACCCCATGTTCGGGCAATACGACCGGGTGTATATGTCCAAAGTATTTACATTCACACCCGATTATCCGTACGGATTCCCCTGCGAGGTAATAAAGGGCGGAACTGGGTATCGGGACTATGCGACCGTGCTGCCCCCGGAGGTCGAACACACCTGCCCTGATTACGGGCTGTATAACTATCCTGCGGCAATAGGTTTTCTGACCCGCGGATGCGTGAATCGCTGCCCGTGGTGCGTGGTTCCCCGAAAAGAGGGCGCATTGCGGGGAAACGCTGACATAGAAGAATTTCTGGACGGACGCCGCAATGCCGTACTGCTCGACAACAACGTACTTGCGTCCGGGTGGGGACTGGAGCAGATCGAGAAGATTATCCGGTTAGGGGTGCGCGTAGACTTCAATCAGGGACTTGATGCCCGGCAGATCGCCCGGAATCCCCCAATCGCCGAACTGCTCTCGCGGGTGAAATGGATGCGTTATATCCGCATGGCTTACGACAGCACCGCCGTCCGCGACGATGTGCGCAAGGCCATAGAACGGCTGAAAAAATGCGGTATGAAGCCCGCAAAGATGTTTTTCTATGTGCTGGTCCGGGAGGTGGACGACGCGCTGGCCCGCATCGAAGAACTGGACGCGCTGGGATGTCAGCCCTTTGCACAGCCGTACCGCGATTTTGAGAATAAGATACGCCCGACACCCGAACAGCGGCGACTGGCCCGCTGGTGCAACCATAAACCGACGTTTCACACCGTGAACTACAAAAACTACAAAGAATAACGCTATGAAAAGGAAATCATTCGTAAGCATTTTAATCGTGCTGCTGGCCCTGTTCAGCCTGACCCGCTGCAAGCTGGCAGAGGTCGAAACAATCGACGAAATACCGTGCCCCGGAGTGGGAATAGACACGGTGATAATCCCCGGCTGGGACAATCAGCCTGATGACTAAAACAAATGTCCAGCCTTTCAGGGCTGGACATTTGTTATTTGAACGGATTAAGTTTTGCATCGTGTGCTTTTTTTTCGATCAAATTCTGCCTTTCTTTTTCGAGAATTGATAACACATTTGGCTTGATGTTGGCATTGCGTTTTTTGCATTCCTCTTTTAAGAGGTTAATTCTTGTTTTGACTTCTGAAACAAGAAATTTAATATCCTCTTTTACTCGTTCTTTCCATTCATCGCTTAGTGGGATGCGTGTATATTCTGTTATAATGGTTAAGGTTAATCCATTTGCATTTGCACTTCCCTTTATAGGAGCATAGTGTGTATCGGTAGGAGTATTGAAAAAGAAAGTATAATCACCTTGGATTTTGAATTTATAATCGACTGCGACAAAATCATAAAACTCATGGATTGCACCAATTCGTAATTCTGGTCGTAACGCTTCTCGCGAAATGGGCATAAGATAACTAATTGGCTCAACATCTTCTGTTGTAAACTCCGTGTCGCAGATAATGCTATATTGTTGTTCTATTCTGTCCGCGATCTTTTGCAAGTCGCAATTTAATAGCTCATTATCTGTTATTTTGTTAAGTTCGGATGCGATTTTCTTATCGCTTTCATCGAATCGGGTTTGAATGGGAGTATTGTTGAAGAGATACATAATAGGAATGGGTTAGTGTTTCACAAATGTATGAATAATTATTTTTTAAGCTAAAAAGTTTTATTGATTGTTGTGAGAGTATAATTTCTCTGCATATAATCCATAGGTATGTGATTGTTGTCTGAATTTATATACATCAAATTTCTTTTCTTTTCTTTTGCTATATTGATTATAGTATCTATGTTACCGTCAAATTTGCATCCTAAATACACTCTATTAATCAAGTTACGCATTTGTAATTTTACCGGTTCGTCTAAATTCAGATAGGGATTAGGAGTTTGCCGCAGTATCAGACGATACTCCTTTTCATGTTCCCACCACTTCGCTTTTGTCGATAGAAAACCGTTGATTTCGTTCTGGGCTTTTTTGGATGGGGTGTTATCAATCCGGGGTGTCTGATAGTCAAATGGTACTATATTGATAAGATTTAAATCTGGAAGTTTATTTTTGTATACAACCTTTCTGAATGAGAGGTAACTATTGATTTTATCGTGAAAATGGTTAATTAAAGAGGTATAAATGTCTTTCATATTGACACCTATACACATGCCTTTGTGCTCGTTGTAATAACTCCACATCAAAAAGGTGGTAGCAGTTTCACTTAAACTACAAATTCCGAAATATTTGGTGAGTTCATTTAAGTCAAAGGACACACTAAATTCCGGGTATTTTCCCTGACATTCGTGCGAAAGGTAACAATCGTAAGGGTCATTCAGAAAGCCTGTTCGCCTGAACCATAATTCTTCTTTTTGCAGCATGGATAAACCACCAGTGGTATCAATGTACTTATATAGAATAGCAGGATGTTGGTCTTTATTGGTCATAGTAGATTCTTGCGCTTTAAATCGTTGATAAAGATACAAAAAAATGCCATTTACCATTAAGATATTTTCACTACCTTAATGGAAAATTTGAACGATATGTTTGACTTGAATAACCTTATCGGTCGTCTCCGGCGAATTGAAAATGATCCTGCAGCTCAATTCGAAGATATTGAAGATGCGTTTAATGATATGATAGGGCAGCCGATTGTTGCGCCAATTATAACCATGCCTGCCGGGATATTGGTATTACGCGCTCGTCAGGTAAAATCATTTAATGAAGTTCAGAGTGAAGAACAAATCAGCTATTTGCCGCAGCAACTTTGTGAAAAATTCGGACGGGCGAATATGCCGGATAATCCCTTATTCTATGGTGTTCTTGTAAATCGAGATAACGAAGAAGAAATCCCGCGTCTAACAAATAGTATTATACTGTCGCTATTTGAAGCCTGTCCCTTTTTTCGAGGACCGATGATAGATGAAGAATATCGTGCTGTTGTCGGATGTTGGGAATCATATAAACCACTTGACGGATTGACGATTATAAATCCAGATTTACGTGAAAACAGGTCCGGGATTAATCGTCAGGTAGCGAATGGACTTTCGAATTTCTTGGCAGAAATTGAAGAATTGCGTAGGGCTGGAGCGGATTTCTATTCTGATGACGAAATAATAAATTTTCAACGATATATGCACCATAAATTTACAGATAACGTTAATGCAGACAGAGAGTACTGGATTCCCGCAAAATTTACGTTTGATGTGTTAGTGCAACCCATTATTGACGGAATATTTTACGAGAGTTCACAAGGACGTGTAGACGATCGACTGAAGGATTGTATTAGTGTTGCGCTTAAACCGCAATCAGTAGATACGAAATTGCATTTTCTTGGGGTCTATGATGTTCTGATAAAAAATGATGGGGAGAAAGTTACGATTTCTGCACCTATATTTCGGAACCTTTAATTGTATAAATTACATGGCCTTTACCTGAATAATGTCGTCCCAACTGGTCGTATATCGTTGGGAAAGGTGTTCGCGGTTCATGCGGTAGGGCGGTGTCGCGCCCTGCGTGGCGAGGCTTATCTTGTTTCGGCCGTAGGTCTTGTTCAAGGCGTCCATGACCGCCATGATCCGCGTATGTTTGTCCCGGTCAATCGGGTCGAACATATTGATTTGTACTCCTTCGTTCGACCGAATATCCGAAAGAACCACGCCCGCACGTTTGTAGCCGTAGCCTTTGGAGTACAAGTCCCGCAGTATCTTGCCCGCATATTTTACCAATTCGATGGTGCTGTCTGTCGGGTTGGGCAGTTTCAGCAGCGCATTTTCATAGCTTTGCGGCTTGTCGGGGCGGTGGCGGTTCGTCAGGATGAACACCCGGATTTCCCCGCAGACGGATTGCTGCTTGCGCAGCTTTTCGGCGCTGGTGGCGGTGAAAAGCGCGATATTACGGTGCAGTTCGCCGTAATCGGAAACGTCGTTGTGAAATGTTCGGGAGGTGCGTATCTGCTGCTTGGGCTGCGGCATATCATCAAACCCTATACAAGCTTCGCCCCGCAGCTCTTTCCACATGCGCAGAGCCGTAATGCCGCCCATGTTCAGGCGCACCCACTCCGGGGATAACTGCGTGAAGTCGTATGCCGTGGCGACGTTCGCGGCCAGCAGCTTCTTTTCGAAGCGTCTCCCGATGCCCCATACGTCGCCGATAGGGAACCGCCGCAGTACTTTCTCTATATCTTCCGGGCGGTGCATGTAGCAGCAGCCCGCCAGCTTCGGATATTGCTTGCACAACTTACTGGCGATCTTCGCCAGCGTTTTGGTCGGAGCGATACCCAAGCTGATCGGGATGCCCGTATTCTTTTTCACTCGTTGCACGATCTCCAGCCCGAAGTCCCGCAGCGTGGCCGGGTCGATGCCCGTGAAATCCATGAAACTTTCGTCAATGGAATAGACCTCGGTAGCGGGGGAGTACGATTTAAGGGTATTCATAACCCGCGTACTCATATCCCCGTAGAGTTCCAGATTGGAAGAAAAGACAGCGACATTATTTTGCCGGAGAAATGCAGCCTGCTGAAAATAGGCATCGCCCATCTTCAAACCGAGCGCTTTTGCTTCATCGCTGCGGGCAATGATGCACCCGTCATTATTCGACAATACGACAACAGGCCGCCCGTTTAGATCGGGGGCGAACATTCGTTCGCAGGATGCGTAGAAATTATTGCAGTCCGCAAGGCCGTACATTATTTTTTGACTTTCTTTATTACATACCGGACAACGCCCCACACACGGAAGTCGCAGTCCGTAGTGACCTCGATAGGCTTGTACTTTTCATTGGCAGGGACAAGCCAAACCTGCGCCCCTTTAAACCGGATCGTTTTCAGCGTAAATTCCCCGTCGATAAAGGACACCACGACATCCCCATCGAGCGGATCGGCGGACTTATCGACCGCCAGCAAATCGCCCTCCTCGATATGCGCGTCTTTCATGCTGTCCCCGACAACACGTGCGAAAAATGTAGCGTTCGGATTCGGGGCTACCAATTTATTCAGATCAAGCGGTTGTTCGATGCTGTCGTCCGCAGGGGAGGGGAACCCTGCGTGTACGCCGCTATCCATCAGAGGAACCTCCAACGGTGCAGTAAGGTCCGGTTTAAACCATTCCAATCTTATGTTTTCATTCATAGTCGAAGCAAATGTATATAGATTTTATATTCTAAACAAGCCAGAATATAACGAAAAAAGCCGCCCTGAAATTGCAGGACGGCTATTCGTTTGAGTGTTTGCTATTTCGGTTTGCGGGTGATTGTATGCTTTACTTTCAGCACGACAAGGTTGCACTCGATTGTCGTTTCGGACTGCGTGGTTTCAAAAGCATCGTCCAGCAAATCGCTGATGATACGGCTGCCTTTCTCGGCAAGCCGCTCTTGCAGATGCGGGTCGTTAGGTTCTTGCAACGCCGACATCGTGCGAGACAGTTCTTTCACCTTTGCAAAGGTTTCGATAATTCCGATTGTCGTCTGTGTGGCAACAGGCGATTTCAGGATTGTCGCCAGCATATAAAGTCCCTTTTCGGTAAAGGCTTTGGGGGCATAGCGGACCTTTGCGGATTTTGTGGTCGAAATTTTCGACCGCAAATCTTCCCATTCTGACGGGGTAAGCTGGAGAATGTACCCGTCCGGGAATTTGTCGGGGTTGTTCTTGATCGCTTCGTTTACGCGCTTCGTTTCGACGCCGTAAAGGGCTGCTACGTCGCTGTCGAGAATCACCTGACGACCCTGAACAACGATGATTTTGTCTTTGATTGCTGTCTGAACTGCATCCATAATATAGTAGTTTATTGGTAAAGAGTTTGTAATGTTTGCGTTGCCGTGTTCAAAACGTTAATGTCTTTGATGATCTTTTCGGGAAGAACGCGGGCGTAGTGCTGCGTCATTTTCATATTCGCATGTCCCATTGTCTTGGCGATGGTGGCAATAGGAACGCCGAAAGACATGGCGGTAGTGGCATAGGTATGCCGGGCCATGTGGAAAGTCATATTCTTTTTGATGCCGCAACTACTTGCAATTTGCTTCAAGTAGGCGTTTACGTGCTGATGCGGGGAACGAGGTAGTACGTAGCTGTCATTCTGATTCTCGTATTTCTTAATTATGGATTTCGCAATATCCATAACCGGGATGATCGACGGAATATTTGTTTTCTGACGGGTAATTTTAATCCACATATCCCCGTTTTCAGCAAGCGTAATGTTTTCACGTTTTAGGTTCATGGCATCGACAAAAGCTAAGCCCGTAAAACAGCTGAATACGAATAGGTCTTTTGTCGTTTCCAAACTTCGCAATGAAAATTTCTTTTGGATGATTAATTTAAGTTCATCGACCGTCAGGAAATTCGGGTCCACAGGGTCAAACTTAATTTTGTAATCGCTGAACGGGTCCTTTTTCAAAAGACCTTTCTTGATGCAGATTTTTGTAACATGTTTGAATACCTGCATGATTTTTTGAACTTGATTGTTTGAAACCTTATACGTAGTGAATAGATAGTCTGAAAAATCATCGACGAAAGAACCGTCGATCTCCGCGGCGTACATATCCGAACGGTGATGTTTTACCTTGATGAAATCCGCCACCCGGTTATATACAAGGGTAATACGTTTGTAGGTCGAAAGAGAACGGCATTTGCCGATCATATCCTTTTGATGTTGCTTGTACTCTTGGAAAACGCTTAATAGGGTAGTGCTGGAATCATCAATCCCTAAAAAAGCATTTTTAACTTGCTCGGCAGACAGCACAGGACCGCGCAGAAACATTTCCTGATAGGTAGTTCTGATTCTTGCTTCGATATTGCGCAGTTGGCTATTTAGGGAACTTGCTCCCTTTCCATTGATTTTCTTTGTTTTGCTGTCCCATTCCGTAGTTTGCGGGTCAATTTCCAACTGCGTGAAGAATTGTGTCGTCTGCTTATTGACAGTAATACGCCCCATAATGGGCAATAATCCGCTCTTTTTCTGTTGCTTTTTTACATAAAAAAGCACGCTAAATGTGTTTTTCATGGTTACTTTTTTTGGTTACAAAATTAGTCTAATTGTGCCTTAAAACTCTGACAATCAGCGGACAACTGACGGACTTTTCAAAGAATTCGTAACCAAAATCGGGGAAAATTCGTAACCAAAAATATTTTTGGGTTTTGGTTACGAATTAGTAACGATTTTTTGTCGCAGTTTGGCATTCTGCTGTCGTAACCGCAAAAGAAAAAAGCCTTATAGTAGACAACTATAAAGCTTTTACGTTGCTTTGGCCGTTGTTTGGCACTTATTTGTGCCGGCTTTTAGCATTTTCTGTACCCCCTCAGGGGCTCGAACCCTGGACCCCAACATTAAGAGTGTCGTGCTCTACCAACTGAGCTAAAGAGGCATCAATCATTATCTGATTGCGAGTGCAAAGGTAGCTATAATTTTTATATCTCCAAAAAATTTGCCGGAAAAATTTTGAAAAATTTCTGCTTTTCCGGCCTCCGGGGTTATTCCAGCGCCAGTTTGTCGCTGTCCCACTCGCCGCCGGCGTCCGGGTAGATGAAAGGCCGCGAATCGCCGAAACGCTTCATATTCAAATAACTTTCATAGAGGTTGATGCCGTTCGCCGACTGTGTGGCCAGCGCGAAGGCCACCACCGACGGATGGCGCTTCGTGGTGTGGTAACTGTTCTCCGTGCGTTCGAGGTATGCCGGCTGCCATTCGGGGTCGTTGGACGGATTCCCGCCCTTGCGGCGCGACTCCCCGCTGCGGCGGGTGTCGATCGGCGCCTGCGCAATCACGTAGAGGCCCTGCACGTCGCAAAAGTTCAGCAGCGATTCGGGCACAGGCCCCGGCAGCAGTTTTAGCGTGTTGAATCCCTGCTCGCGCAGCGCCGCGATTTCGTTTTCGGTGATCGCCGCGGGGACTTCGCGTACGCGTAGCGTCACGGGGCGTGCGTTCAGCGACATCCGCCCGTCCTGCATCTCCACCGAGCGGAAGCCGAGGCGGAGTTCCAGATATTCGACGTAGCGGCCTTCGTGCTGGGTTTTGAGCCGCAGCGTGTACTGCGTGGGGAGTTCGGCGCTCCACAGCAAGTTGGCGGGAATACGGGCCAGGAACCGCAGCGTGTCTTCGCGGCGCATGTCGAGGGTGACGTCTTTCTGTCCCGCTGCGGCATTTTCGCCCGTCGGCGTGAGCAGCTGGTAGTGGATGCGCGAGGTGCGCGGGTTGAGGGCCTCGCTTTTCACCGCGACGGCGATCTCCGCCGTGGCGTTGCCGTCTTCGCCCATGCGGGTTCTGGTCACGACGTCACGCACGCGCAGCGTGGGCTGGCTCATCAGCCAGGCTCCGCCGATGGCGGGCGCCGGAGCCTCTTTCCAGCTTTCGAGCGGTGCGACGGACGACGGCTGCGCGAGGATGACTTCGAGCATGTTGCGGCCCTCTTTGGCCTGTTTGGTGATGTTGATTTCCGCCGGGTTGTTACCGTCGGCGTTGCAGGCCACGGGAAGGCCGTTCACGCGCACTTCGTAGTCGCCCGACGCCCATCCCAAGTGGAACAGCACCTGCCGGTTGGCCCATGCGAACGGCACGGTGAACGGTGTCGAGAAAACGTTGTCCTTGAGGTTCCATTCCGTCAGACGCGTGAAGTAGCGGTTGTCGCCGCCGTCGGCCGCC
>ERZ780167.1503-NODE-1503-length-20126-cov-54.427034_pt1 | contig 20126 bp, 16 predicted proteins | sample MGYA00510982_ERZ780167 | MGnify/ENA primary metagenome ERZ780167 (study PRJEB29588, sample SAMEA2146107) | human gut metagenome | biome: human gut; feature: human-associated habitat; material: faeces | place: Denmark | collected 2008/2010 ... | reverse complement strand
ATTACATTGACAATCAATTCGTTATAAAGTTTTATTCTTTTTACGACAGTCCCTATCATAATAAGATATATAATAGATAATGGAATATATAATCTATATTTCCGTAAAAAGTTTACAACATCTGAGCTATATATTTGGACAAAACATCCTAATAAAAACCAACAATACCAATTTAGAATATAAGGTAAGCCTAATATTTTAGGAATCATTCCGGACAATGGGAAGAAGCGAAATATGAAAGTTGCCACCAGAGTCAATACAAATTATCCCGCAACTTATTTATGACTCCATAGCTAATGATAAAACACCAAAAAAGCATGGGCATGAACCATAAATGCCAATAGTCCCCCCTTAATAAATTTAAAGGATGGAAATCTCCTGTTGTTGCCATCATTATAAAACCAAAGGCAAAATATGGTAGCAATAACCTTTTAATTTTATTTTTCAATAAGATGCCGAAAGTCGGATATTTTCCTTTCCCCATCAAAAATGCGAATAAATACCCTGATATGAAAACAAACATAGGCATCGCAATATTGATGAGGCCACATTGATTCCATGTATAATAGATTTCATGGTACAAATCTTTTGATTCTGGAAAATGATTTGCATACATCATTCCATATACATGGAACGCAACAACTGCGACTATTGATATCACGCGTAATAGAGAGATATCCAATAACCTTTCGTTTACGCGCGTTTCTTGTTGTACCATACTTTGAATTTTCTATTTCGATATAATGTCCTAAAAATAAAATGCTTCAGATAAAATTTTAGCAGAGAGCAGTTAACAGCAACCCTGTATCCAAATTTTGGATACGCCCAATGGAAAAGATTATAAAACTCATGTTCCCTTGACGGGTGCTGCAATTGTGAATTACCTTGTATCGCTTCTTGAATTGGCCTTCCCTCTAAAAATAATTTATCACTAACAGCGTCTATTAATTTTACGCCCTTGGCGGTATTACATAAAACTACAGAAACCTTCTTTTTGGGATAAGTTGTTTCTCCCAACCCCCAAAAATCTCCAATCGTTATATCCGAGATTCTTTCACCTGAGGCATATTGACATTCAAAACAACATTCACGATGGAATAATCCATATTGGAATCCATTTAAATATTTATCTTGAGGGAACCCTTTTCTATATAATAGCTTATCATTATGCCTTATGGTAAGGAAGTAACCATCTTCATCTCTAAATGAAAGGCTGTATGGTCCTTTCCCTTTTGCTCCGATTACACTCTTTATATGATCATTCAGAATTTTTTGAGAAGGGACACCGTGACAAATTATATCACCATATGTTATATTGTCGAGAGCTTTTATCCTCTTATTGATAATAAAAGACTTCAAGCCCATTGTTTGGCAGGGCGTTCCCCAAAAAAGTACACGGCGTCCCTCCAATAAATCCTGGGAAACCAAAGTATAAACATTGTTTAAATTACTTTGGACATATTTTGAGCCTTTGAGTTTATATAACTCCTGAGGCTGTGAAACCCGAATATGTTCTACACATCCATTCTGAAAAGCAGCCCCATAAACTACCCCTCCATTGTTAACTACAAAGGATGATAGGACAGAGGATACCCCTCCGGATGTACTTGTTTCTCTATCTTTAGCATCCAAACTCCATGCGGCATAAGCAACTTGTGGATAATTTTTCCCTATAATCCCATTATTGGGGCACACTTTCACACATAGCCCACAATCGACACATGACTCTGTGTTAATAACAGGTCGCAAGAAACCATATTGATCCGGCTCCATGCGAATACATGATTTAGGACATATATTCGTACAAGCGGTGCAACCCGTACACTTCTCATAAGGACAGATTTCTTTCATTTCCCCTTGTTACTGTTTATTGCAGATGTTAAAAACGACATGGATTTATATCGCAACTCTGATAGGATTGCATTAACCTCAGTGTAATCAATCGGCATTAAAGCCGGCTCAATCTGAAAGGTGTCTTTATCAAAATACCGTTGATTTAATTTCACCAGATTAAGTAGACTTTTCACGCGGGTATTAAATTTAGACGGGGCGATTGATACAAACTGTTTATTCATATTGATTGATAATGCCGTCCCATGAAAAGAACTTGCAACTATAAAAGAAGCATTGTAAAAATAGGATAACAACCTTAATGGGCTTAAAAGAGACAGCATCTTGTCTACGCCATTATATTTTCTCAAGCCCCACTCTACCAAATAAATTTTCAGACCCAACTTATCCGCAATCAATCTTGAATATGCAATGAGATTATTCTTGTTTGGTTCCACCGAATAAATCAAAAGATATTTTTCTTTTACTTTAAGTGGAGGAAGTCGTTTTAGCCACTCGTCTTTTGATAATAAAAATGTTGGATCGAGAACAACAACTCCCGGGATACCCATTCCCTTAAGAATATTGACAGCCGAACTTTCCCTCACAGATATTGCTTGATACTTCTCCAGCAATCTTTTAGTCTCAGGAATTTCCCATTTATCTAAACATTCTTTACCAAAACTTGCAGCATATGCAATTCTTGTCGCTTTATCTGGGACAAAATCCAAATAAAAGGCATATTCAATTCCCTTGTTATGAAAACTGTTCCAGACCTGGTCGCTCCCCGTCATATAAATATCAGCTTGAGGACAATCCTTTTTTAAAGCATCAATCGAATAATAGGGCTTTGTTAGGTTTATATTTTTTCTAAAGAATGAATCATAAAGGAGTTTGGAAGAGATTAGAATCATGAGCCCCCTTAACGCATCGTATTTCTCACGAATGGGGCCTATTCTACATAGGGATTTTAATGCATGCTTGACTCCCGATTTAAAATTTATTCTTGGGGGAATATAGTCAAGTACTATAGGATTATGCCCTAAAGTCTTCAGTGTCTCGGATAAAGCATATACTTGTAATGCAGAGCCATAGTTATTGCCTCGATGCATTGTAACAATCAATATCCTCATTATTCATTAAACAATTTTATCCATTGATTAATAATATTAGGCACATCATACCTCTTCACATATTGAAATGCATTTGCTGACAATTGATTTAAATATGATGAATCGGACATTAATCTCCGCATCTTATTCTCAAACTCTTTCTGTTTGAATGGCGTGACTAATTCTCCTGTAACGCCTGATTTGACAATATCAGCAACAGCTTCAAAACTATTGTAAACCACAGGGACACATCCAAATTGCATAGCCTCAGTCAGTGTCATAGGGAACCCTTCAAAGTCAGATGTCATGCATATAATAGAGGCCCGTTCATAATACGGCCTAGGATCTTGAGATCCACAAAAAAACACCTGCTGGAGTTTTAACTGCAGTGCTTTCTTCTGCAAAGACTCTCGTTCTGAACCATCTCCTATGAGAAACAATTTCCAATCCGGGTAATCTTTATACATATGCGCCCATATATCCAACAGCCTGTCTATCCTCTTGGTATATGAGAATCTTCCAACGTATATTATTTCTTTATTATGATATGGCCTTTTCGTAATATCATGATAAGTATTAGGATTGGGGATACAACAAATTTTAGCGGGGAACTTGAGGTTAAGAATATTTATTAAATGTAAATATTTTTCGGATAAAAAAACAATCTTATCAGAGGATTCTTCAATATATTGATAATGTAATCTTAAATGCTGCAACATCTGTTTTTTGATTCTCGGGTATAGACAACATCTTGCAATCCGTTTTATCCTTTCTAAGAAACTCTGATTTCTCAAACGCTTAATTTCAGCCCATAAATTATTATAATTAATTATCGGATTACTATGAATAACTGATATTTTTTTTACAGGGAGTTCTCCTGTATTCAAAAACAGATATGATCCTTCATATAATCCATCTTGATTGATTATTATATTAATATTATGGCTCTGAATAAACTCTCGATAGAACTTAATATTCTGAGGATCATATACACTTTTTGATGGCAGTATTGTTACAGATGCGGGATATACAAAGTTTTTTCGATCCTCCATATACCAACTAAGATGCATATAATACACAGAATACCCTAGCTTTATGAATTCTCTCGTCAGAGTATCCGTTACTCTGCCAACCCCTCCTCTAAAAGGGTGAAAGGGAGTAGGTGATACAATTAGAATATTCATTCCTTATATTATTTAATCTTCTCTTAATCTTCTCTGCATCCCCAAGAGATATTTGTTTTTTTTATTTCAAGCGGATTCCCTGCAAGAATAACATGACTTGCAAAAAATTTTTTACTAGTAACTATTGAATTTGCCGCAACAATAGTATCTGCAGATAATTGCGTTCCTTTTAGAACGGTAGAATTACTGCCCAGCCAAACATGATTTCCCAAAGCTACAGCCTTATCCTCATTTATCTTCGAGCCATAATTATCAAATATATCATGTGCATCATGATCCATAATTGTTATATTCCAAGATAATACACAATTATAGCCAAATCGTATCAATCTGCGTGCTATAATTAATATGGGACCTGTTGACCAGAATTAATCTCCAAAGATTAAGGACCCGCCCTTATCTATTGATAGTTTAGCGCCAGCTCCTATATTGCTTCGCCCTTCAAAAATCAAGCAACCTTTCCCAAGATTCAGAATAGATTTATGGTGCCTAGCTAAATAAAAGTCACACTGTGAATAACCTATTTTTATCATCCCAGCATGTACCCTTGTCGAAGTTAATTTAACTTGACTGCCTTTTTTCAGTTTTATTGTCACATGGTTCGAGAAAAATATCGGAATTCTTATTGCCTGCGAAAAAGGCAATAACCTCATATTATAATACAGACTTCTCGGTAAAGTCAGCAAATATTTCTGATTTAGGGAACAAAAATTCCATAATTTTCTCAGCATATTTTCTTGAAGATTTTCTTTAAGATGAATTGTCTACATTTAAATATAATCTCAATTTTCTCTCTTAATGTATAATATACAAAAGGAGATTCTTGATTTGCAGACAGAATATTCAGCATAGTTTGAAGATTATTTTCTTCCATTATTTGCTTTGTCTTTCGATTGTAATCATATGTCGCTATAGGTAATATATACCTCCATTTAGTAAAGAACTTCCGAGAAGCACATATCCATTCTTTGTATAAATTTACTCTAGAAATATGTTCGATTAAAATATCATATATACATAAAATTTTATATCCTGATTGTTTTATTTGCATTGAAATATCAAGATCATAAAAATGAAATCCACCATAACTCTCATCAAAAGAAATAGTCTCAAATAATCTTTTCGGTATACAAAAAAATACACCATCTAAAGCCACAACTTCACTAACTTTCTCCTTATATGGATTATTTACGACTAAGTGGTGTTTCGTTCGATTAAATCTATCTGTATCTATATTATATTGTCGGGTTGAGTTCGTTATATTATAATTATTTATTCCCCACCAAACTCCAGGAATTTTGCTAATGTAGGTAGGGCCGGAAATTCCGACCATACCAATATTAGAGTCATAGAAAAAAGTTACTAACTTTTCTCCCCAATATTTTGTATGGAAAAGAATATCATCATGCATAAAACAAATTAAATCATATTTTGCTTTATGAACACCAATATTATACGCTTCAAATATACTATGCTGATTATCAGAATTATCAATGCATATTATTTCATAATCTACACCTATTGTTTTGGCTATATTGTCCTCTAACTCTGAAGAGATTTTACTGCCACGGCAGCATATTACTATCGAAATCATTATCTAAACAATTCTAAATTCTATTGATACGACTATATTACTATCCAAATCATTATCAAAATATAATTTATTCGATAATAATTCAAAAAAACATTCTATAGTTCTTGCCAATAAGTTATATAATTCTCAAAGGGAATCTCAAAGGGAATCATCTCAAAATAGAGTTTATAATGCGTGAACTAAAATTTCGTAAATACCTAGAGAAAATTAACAATGTTGACAAAGAAAGTATTGCATATAAAACAATTTTAATAATAGCATTGAGACAATCATTATATTTACCCAAACTCTCTATGATATTGGGGACATAAGAAACTAATATGAAAGGAAAAATTAATAAGACGACGCCTTTACCCCAATTCATTATATATTTTAGTATACTTATTTTAAACCCCCATCTGAATAAAAAATAAGGCTTCCACATATAAATATAGATACACAAACTTAAGGTATTCCCAATAAGCACACCCAATAATCCATAATATGCCCCAAAAACACAAGAAAGAATTATACACGTAATAAACTGTGCAACTGGCACCCAAGTATCATTAAACATTCCATAACCAAAAATAAACTGGCCAGTTGTTCCATTCGTCTGATTTATAAAAATATTAACACACAGAATAACAAGAACCGACTTGGGAAGAATATATTGAGAACCTATCCATAAAGAAATAAAAGGTTCTATAAAAATAAAAATACCAAATACAACAACAGCGGCAATATATAATCGTATATAAAACAGCTCCCAATAGTTTTCCAATATTTTTTGTTTGTTCCCTTCTGCGATAAGACTCCCGACCCCTGCAGATGTGCTTTCTGTTAGATTATTTACTAACAAGCTAATTTTATCTGTAATAATCGTGTAATTCCCATAATATGCAACCATTTGTAAAGAAGAGAATGAATAAATTAAGAAAGGTACTGTTTGCCATTGTGCAACGACCCCTATCTTATGTACAAACAACTGCTTGGTATATTTCATCACCTCGGGATACTTCTTAAACAGTTGTTTGCCTAAACGAACCTCGCTCTTCAACCAAGGATAAACCTGATTGATTTTCCAGTTAAGTATGATGGAATAGATTATACCAAAGGTCAATTCGATAACGACCCACAGATAGTAGCTGCCCGTATAATAGGCACAGGCCATCTGAATTAGGGTCTTAATAATCGTTGCTGTTTGAAAATAGGCTGTAACCACATAATTCTTTTGGTCGGCACCCAACAGAGTCTGCTTGTAGTTGACAAAATAGCCAATCAATGACGAAATAAGGAATGAGAAGTAGGCGAAGAAGATGATGCCCATCTCAAACTTCGTATCCGGGAAAATCAGAGGGAGAAAACAAGCAAGAATTAATCCTGCACCCAGAATGATGAATCCAATCCAACGGTAGAGGTATCCGAATACTGATATAATCTCGTTGATTTTCGATTCATCGTGGTCGAACAACGGTTTGTAAAGTACATAACCGATTGCACTACCGATACCCAACTCTGCCAGATTCAAGAAACCGAGGAGATTCTGCAGTGTTCCCGTCAAGCCCACGAAATCGGCACCAAGAGTGTCCAGAAAAATTTTCCGAGAAAAAAAGCTTAATGCCAAGGTCAAGAAATAGAATATCAGATTGACCCGAGCATTCAACAAGCTCTTTTTTACTCTAGACTCGCTCTCCATAATCACTCTGCCATATAATTCAGATTACAGCACATGTAGGAATTGACTATTATCTGTTTCGATACATCTCGTCGTAATACTTCTCGTATTCGCCCGAGGTGATGTTGTCCATCCACGCTTGGTTATCCAAATACCAGCGTACGGTCTTCTCAATGCCCTCCTCAAACTGCAGCGAGGGCTCCCAGCCCAACTCACGCTGCAGTTTCGACGAATCGATTGCATAACGCATATCATGCCCCGGACGGTCCGTTACGTAGGTGATCAGATCCATATCCTCACCCTCTTTACGACCAAGGAGTCGATCAACCGTCTTAATAACCACTTTAATCAAATCGATGTTCTTCCACTCGTTGAATCCGCCGATGTTGTAGGTCTCGGCCACGCGGCCACGATGGAAAATCAGGTCGATGGCGCGGGCGTGGTCCTCCACGTAGAGCCAGTCACGGACATTCTCTCCCTTGCCGTATACGGGCAGCGTTTTGCGGTGGCGGATATTATTGATGAACAACGGAATCAATTTCTCGGGGAACTGATAGGGGCCATAATTATTCGAGCAGTTGGTCACCAGAGTCGGCATGCCGTAAGTATCGTGATAAGCCCGCACGAAGTGGTCACTCGAAGCCTTGGAGGCAGAATAGGGGCTGTGCGGATTATACTTTGTCGTTTCGTAGAAGAACTCCTCGCCGTAAGCCAGATGATGCTCCGATGAAGAGGCCGTGGTAGAGAAGGGAGGTTTGATGCCCTCGGGATGGGTCAGCTTCAGTGCACCATACACCTCATCGGTCGAGATATGGTAGAAAAGTTTGCCTTCAAAGCCCTCGGGGCGCGAACTCCAATAGCGATGAGCTGCCTCGAGCATCGAAAGGGTTCCCATGACATTGGTCCGTGCAAAGGTGAAGGGATCCTTGATGGAACGGTCCACGTGGCTTTCGGCCGCCAGATGGATAATGCCATCCACCTCATACTGCTGCATCAGTGAAAGAACAGTATCGAAATCACAAATATCCGCTTTGACGAAGGTATAATTCGGTGCCTGCTCGATATCCTTCAGATTGGCCAGATTCCCGGCATAGGTCAGCTTGTCGAGGTTGATAATATGATAGTCGGGGTATTTCGTGACGAAAAGCCGTACGACATGCGAACCGATAAAACCGGCTCCACCGGTAATGATGATATTGCGTTTGAAATTGTTCATGACTACATGTTTTTAAGATTGTCCATGCAAATCTTCAGCGAATCGACCCAATACGGAATCCGAAGGCCGAATGTCTCCTTAATCTTGGTTTTGTCCAGCACAGAATAGGCCGGACGTTTAACAAGGCTGGGAAACTCGTCACTGTGGCAGGGCTGGATATCGCACGTTGTGTTTCCGTCCAGTGCGGCAATCATCTTTGTAAAGTCGAACCACGAGCAGACCCCTTCGTTCGAATAGTGGTAGATCCCGCCCTTGGCATATCCCTGCGTCGTATCACTGGCCGCATAATCGGCAAGGATTGTTCGGATGGCCAACGCCAGATCGTAGGCATAGGTCGGGGTGCCGGCCTGATCGAATACGACCTTCAACTGCGGTTTGGTCGACGTGAGGTTGAGCATCGTCTTGACAAAGTTCCGGCCAAATTCGGAATAGAGCCAGGCGGTACGAAGAATGACATACTTGCAACCCATGCCGAGAATATACTGCTCTCCTTCAAGCTTGGTCTGTCCGTAGACTCCGGTTGGAGTTCCCTTCTGGTCTTCACGGCAGGGCGTATTATAGGGGTCGCCGCCAAAGACGTAATCCGTCGAGATGTGGAGCAGCAGCCCGTTCACCTCCTTTATGGCCTGAGCCAGATTGCGAGGTGCTTCGGCATTCAACACCCGGCAGAAAGCCTCGTCGCTCTCCGCCTTGTCGACATTCGTATAGGCTGCGCAGTTGACAATGCAGTCAATCTGCTCCTCCCGGACGGTGCGACGAACTGCCTCCAGGTCGGTGATATCGAGCCGGGTCGTCTGTACGCCCTCCGCCTCGACGACATCCGTGAAGACAAATTCGTGGTCCGTATCCCGACTGACAATACGCATCTCACGTCCCAACTGACCGTTGGCACCCGTTACAAGAATTTTCATCGCCTAATAGAGTTTTTCGTTGTAATCAAAAAGCCACTCCGCATCGCGCAGACGGCTGTGATGACAATCCTTCTCCGAAAGAAGGACCTTGTCTGTCGGAATCCGCCAGTCGATTCCCAAATCGGGATCGTCCCAGGCCAGCGCACCTTCCGACTGAGGTGCATAGAAGTTGTCACACTTGTATTGGAAAATAACCTCGTCGGTCAGCACACTGAACCCATGGGCAAACCCACGGGGGATGAAGAACTGGCGATGGTTGTCCTCGGTCAATTCCACGGCGACATGCTGTCCGAAGGTCGGCGAGCCCTTGCGGATATCCACGGCGACATCTAATACGGCCCCCTTGATTACACGGACGAGTTTCGACTGCGCATAAGGCGTCTTCTGAAAGTGCAGACCGCGAAGTACGCCGTAACTCGACTTGCTTTCGTTGTCCTGTACGAAAACCGTATTGCAGACTTTCTCCTGAAAATCGCGCTGCGAGAAGGATTCGAAGAAATAACCGCGGTCATCCCGGAAGATGCGGGGCTCAATGATGACCACCCCGTCGATATCAGTTTTGATTACCTCCATTTTTCAAGTTTGAAATCAATATATCTTATCTTAATCGAGATTGCTTTTCCCGGTATGTGCAAGTTCATCAACAACCTTCAGGAGATACTGCCCGTACTGGTTCTTCAGCATCGGCTGCGCCAACTCGCGCATTTTGTCTGCCGTTATCCACCCTTTCCGGAAGGCGATGCCTTCGAGGCAGGCAATCTTCAGACCCTGCCGTTTTTCGATAACCTCCACGTAGGTCGAGGCCTCGGCCAGCGAATCGTGCGTCCCGGTATCCAGCCAGGCAAAACCCCGTCCGAGGGTCTGGACCTTCAGTTCTCCGTCATCCAGGAATCGCTGATTGACCGAGGTAATCTCCAGTTCACCGCGAGCCGAAGGCTTGATACTCTTGGCCACATCCACCACCTTGTTGGGATAGAAATAGAGTCCGACCACCGCATAATTGGATTTGGGTTTGGCCGGTTTCTCCTCGATCGAAAGGCAATTGCCCTCATCATCAAACTCCGCAACGCCGTAACGCTCGGGATTGCTGACCCAGTAGCCGAAAACCGTTGCCTTGTGATCCACTTCCGCCGATCGTACCGCTTCGTGCAACATGGCCGAGAAGCCGTTTCCATTGAAGATATTGTCTCCGAGGACGAGGCATACCGAATCGTTGCCGATAAACTGCTCGCCAATCAGAAAAGCCTGCGCCAGCCCGTCGGGCGAGGGCTGTTCGGCATATTCGAAACGGACTCCGAAATCGGATCCGTCGCCCAGCAGGCGCTTGAAACCGGGCAGATCGACAGGCGTCGAGATAATCAGAATCTCCCGAATCCCGGCCAGCATCAACACCGAAATGGGATAATAAATCATCGGTTTGTCGAAAATGGGAAGCATCTGTTTGCTGACCCCCTTTGTAATCGGGTAGAGCCGGGTTCCGGAGCCACCTGCCAGTACAATACCTCTCATGATTTTATGATTTTGAATCGATTTTACTTTTACCCTTTCAATTGATACAGGATTACATCCTGTCCATCTTCTTCTGGAGCCAGAAGAAGATGCCCGTGCGGTTGAGGTGCGTGCGGTAGCCGAATCGGTGGAGAATCAGCAAAAGATGCGTCTTGTGACGAATCTGGTACTCCATGAAGTTATAGAGCCCCACGGTAATCAGCAGCGAGGCAATGACCACAATGTACAACTGTACGTCAATAGAGCATCCCGCCAGGTTGCTGAGCCAGCCGCACAGGGCGACGAACAGGTTGAGCAGCAGAATGGCCAGCGTCGTGGCGGCGTGCGAGCAGCCCAGACGGATGAACATGTGGTGCAGGTGCGTCTTGTCGGGATGGAATGGCGACTTGCGCTTCAGAATGCGCGTCGTCATCACGCGGAGCGTGTCGAATACCGGAACCGAAAGCACGGCCAGCATGAAGGGAATCAGCCCGACATGCTTTGCATCGTAGATTTCGCAGCAGGTGCCGTGCGTCAGCGTCCGCATGACGAAGACCGAAATCACGATGCCCATGACCAGCGTGCCGCCGTCGCCGATGAACATCTTCGACGTTTTGCCGAACAGGTTGTGCAGGAAGAAGGGTATGAGCGACCCGGCTGCCACCAGCGCCAGTATGGACAGGGACCAGTCGCCTACAGCCCAGAACATCACACCGAAGAAGATGCTTGTCAGGATGCAGTAGCCCGACGAGAGTCCGTCCACTCCGTCCATCAGATTGATGGCGTTGATGATGCCCACGGCCGCCACGACCGTCAGCGGCACGGCCACATACTGCGGAATCTGGTGAATGCCCCACAGTCCGTGGAAGTCGTTGAGGCTGTATCCTCCGATGTAGACCAGCAGCAGCACCGTGAAAATCTCAATCAGAAAGCGTAACGCGGGCGAGAGGTCGAGGATATCGTCGAGCGTTCCGGTGTAGAGCATAATCATCATCGCCACCACGACGATGAACAACTCGGAGCAGTCGTACCAGAATCCGGCGCAGCCCAGACCGATGACCGAGCCGAAGAAGACGGCGATGCCTCCCAGCACGGGGACCGGCTTGCGCTGCAGCTTGCGCGCGTTGGGGTTGTCGACGATGTTCTTGTCGAGGGCAATCTTGACCAGCAGCGGATGAATCCACCAGACGCTCAGCAGGGCAATCAGGAAAGAGAGAATGAATGGCATAAATATTTGAGCCGGGATGCATGGACGTGTCGTGCAGCGAGTGGCATCTGGGCCATCGGCACCTCCCGGCAGGGTGAGATTGAACGGATGTGATTATCCAACGACGGCCGTCCGCTCGGGGCCGGCGGCATTGGGGCAGTGCCCCAGCCAGCGGTCGTAGTCGTCCAGACGGCGGATGAGTTGCTGTTTATTCTTCTTGACGGGGTTCTCTTCGCGCCACGGGTCGACGGCGCGGTGGGCCTCCTCGCGGTAGATGCAGCTGTTCGTGCAGCCGTAGAGCGAGACGAGCAGCTGCGCCCGCGCCTGTTCGGCCCGCAGCAGCGGGAGGATGCTCCGCATCGTGCCGAGCAGCTGCTCGAAGGCCGTCCGGTCGCCGAGTATCGCATGGGCGGGGAGCTGCATCGCGTAGAGCTTGCAGCGCATCACGTCGCTCTCAAGCTGCAGGCTCCCGTACTGGCGCAACACCTCGCGGGCCGTGCGGCGGTCCTCTTCCGTCACCCCTTCGGGCGTGTGGAAGCGGCCCATCGCCTCGTGGAGCAGGTCGGGCAGGCGGCTGCTGCCCAGACGCGTATATATGTGGCGGTTGTCGGCATTCAGGGCGATGACCTCATACTGCCCGGGCTCGACCGCGAGCAGCGGGACGTACATGCACCCCTCGACGCAGACCATCACCTCCTTGCGTCCGGCTCCGGGCTGGGAGATGACCGTCGCCTCGACCCCCTTGAACTGCCCCTCGGTGATGCGCACGCGGTCGCCCTTCATCAGCTGGCCCGGTTCGGGCGTGTAGAGCGGCAGCACGTCGGAGTAGGAGGCGGCGACCCACCGCAGGTTCTCCATCGCCCGGTCCGTGAGGTAGGGGTAGTACTCTTCGCGTGCGGTCCGAATCCGGGGCAGAAAGTTGTATTGGGGTTGGAAGCGCTTCATCCGGTAGATTTCAGCCTCCGAGGCGTGCACGAAGACGTAGTTGTAGAGCAGCGGGCGGCGCGTGTCGACCAGTTCGCCGCGGCGCTTGCGCACCTCGATGTACGAGGGTGCGAAGTATTCGAACGTGGGCTCTCCCGTGCGGGTGCGGCGGTCGAGCTCGGCCTTCAGGCCGCGTGCCGGCTCCCCCTGGTAGTGGCCCCGCCGCGATACGGGCAGCGTCAGCACATACCAGCGTACGGCATTGCCGTTTTTTTGCATGCGCATCCGCTCAGCAAGCGATTCCGACCAGTTCCAGCCGCTTCCGTTCGACTTCGCCATTGTCGTTTGTTTCGTGCAATTTGTTCAATTCGTTCGATTCCGGGGCCGGGCGCTTCACCGAAGGGCATACCCCAGCCTTGTCGATGCATTTGCGTAACGCATTGACATACAAAGTGTTGCTTTTCTTAACGAGCGCGTTTGTGAAAATTTCTCTTCACCTGTTTTCAGCCGTGTCTGCGACCTCCGGCAATGAAAACCCGTCATCTCATTTTTCGTGAATTACACACCACGTCGGCAAAGGTACATAAAATGGAAACCAAACGCAAACGGATTGAAAATTTTCTGATGATTTATACGGTTTTTTGCGGGCATGTTTGGTTAATAATCCGGTTGTTGATGCCTTCGGGCGATGAAAATCGCGTCGTTTTTTGCCGATGGCGTCGGTCGGCAGGATGGCCCTTTTTTGACAACTCTTCCGGGGCGGTTGAGCGGGTGGGGTTTCGGTGCGAGCCTTCGGACGGGTTTTCGGGGAGCGGCGCTGCCCCGGTTTCGGGCGGCGAGGTGAAAAAATCCGCCGCCGCCCCTTTTTGACCCGATAAATCATTATTTTTGTCGTGAGGGCTGTGCAAGGGCCGGAATCGTTTGCCTCTTTGCCGAATGTTGCTCTGCCGGCATGCGGCGGTGGGGCGTTCCGCGGAGCAAGGGCCTTTTGCGCCGGCATGTGGCGGGGAGTTCCGTGGGGCACGGGCCTTTTGCGCCGGCAGGCGGAGGGGGCGTTCCGTGGGGCATGGGCCTTTTGCGCCAGCATGCGTCGGGGCGAGGAAGTTCCGCGGGGCACGGGCCTTTTGCGCCGGCATGCGGCAGGAGAGTTCCGCAGGGCACGGGCCTTTTGCGCCGGCATGCGGCGGGGCGGGGGAGTCCCCCGCGGAGCTTCGGACCTCGTCCGTGCAGCGGCACGCCCGGGTGCGGGCCCCTTCCGGCAAAACGGAGAATCGACCGAAAACGGAGAATCGACCGAAAACAGAGAAAAACTGAGAATCGGCCCAAAACAGAGAATCGACGGAATATGAAATTCGGCAGATGGATGGCGCTGTTGGCGGCGCTGATGGTGAGCTTCGCGGTCCGGGCGCACGGTTCGTGGCAGGAGCACGTTGCGGACATGACGGAGGTGATGGGGCTGCGCGAAGAGCCCCGTCTGCGGGCGTGGATGAAGTTCATCAGCTCCGACATGATTGACAAGTGCGAGCCCTTCTACAGCGAGCTGAAGGCCCGCCACGAGGGTTTTGCCTGCAAGCACCGGCTGCTCTTCCACTGGGGCTACGACGCCGAGCCGTGGAGCCCGGAGCTCGAGGCGCGCGTGGTCCGCTACTGCCGGGAGTACGACCTCGACCGGGACAGCACCCTGCGGCTCTTCCGCTCGGAGATGGTGGCCGAACAGAAGCGGCGCAACGCGCTGCTCAACCGCCGGACGGAGGAGCTCTTCGGCTTCGCCCACGGCGGGCGGGATGCCGCCTCGGCCCGCTTCTTCGCCAGCGTGGCCTACAACGTCCATCTGGTGGGGGACTACACCTCGGACAACCGCGATTTGGCGGGGCTGCAGAGCCTCGACCGCGTCGTGCGGTCGCTCTGCCACGCGCTTCAGGATTTGGACCCCGTGGCGGCCAAGCCGCTGGTCAAGGCCCTTGAGCGGGTCGGCCGCGAGGAGCCCGACCTTCAGAAGCGTGCCGACGCGCTGCTGGCGCTGCTCAAGCAGCAGCTCCCCGACTTTATCCGTCGTGCGCAGGGCGGAGCCATCCGCCGCCGGCTCGAGGCCCGGGGCTTCGCATTCCGGTAGCCCGCGGCCGCCCGTCGAACCTCCGCAACGCTCCTGTGCATGAATATCCGGTGTGGCGCGTGAGCCGGGGCGGCGCTCCCTCCGCTGCGGCGGGGCCGCAGATGACCGCGGAGCGGCTGCCTCTGTGCGCATCCCCCTTGTGCGTCGGGGTGCAAGGGGCGGGTATGAAAAAGACGGTCGCACGCCCGGTGCGACCGTCTGTCGAAGAGCTGTTGACAAGGCCTGAGCGGGCTTTGTCAATTCATTCTTTGTCAATTTGTTCGGCCGTTTGCGAGGGGCGGGTCCCCTGTCGGGCCGATTTTGCGGAGTAATGCCTTCCCGTGTCGGGGTTTCGGTTGCGGGCGGGAGTCCGCCCGACGGTTTACAGTTTCTTCAAGGTAGGCAGTCTGTTGCCGTCTTTGAGCTCGTAATGCCAGCCTGTCCTCAGCCAGTCTAATTTAGCGTTCATTGCCTCAATGGCCGTTTGCCAGGTGACGGTCGTGCCGTCCACCTTGGTGGCTTCGAGGACGGTACCTCCCTCATTCGTGCCGATGCCTTTTTCCTGACCGTTGTTTTCCCAGTAGCAGACATTCAGTACGCCGCCGCCAAAATAGCTGTCCAGAATGTTTTGTCCCAGTACGCCGCCAGTGGTTCCGTTCGGGCCGCTGACCTTTCCTTGGGCATGGTAGCAGGCATTCAAGGTGGCACAAAGGCTGGTTCCCAGTACGCCGCCTACATAGATGGTACCGCTCCCGGAACCGGTCACGCTGCCCGTGGCATAGCAGCCAGAGATGAATGAATCGTAGCAGTATCCCACCACGCCGCCGATATAGGTATCGTCTGTGACCTTACTTTCAAGGGTCACGCTGCCCGTGGCATAGCAGCTGGCTACGTTGTCAAGAATCACTTCACCGGCCACGCCGCCGACCCGGTTATGCCCCTTCACGGTAGCCGAGGTGCCGCATCCGATCGCGTCGAAGTACACTGTTCCGGCGTTACTTATTCGGCCCGCCACACCACCTACGCAGCTTTTACTCCATTTCCCGATGGCGTTGCCGATGACGCTGCCCGATACGAAGCAGTTTTCAATGACGCTGCCTTCGTTTTCTCCCGCCACGCCGCCGACATAGCTCATACCATCCCAGCTGAAATCGTTTGTTATTTGTACGTTCTCCAGCGTCAAGTTCTTCACCGTAGCATATTTAATATATTGGAAAAAGCCCAATCTCGTGGAGTTTCCCTTAATGACCAGCCCCGAGATGGTATGTCCGCCGCCGTCGAAGGTCCCTTGATAGGTATTTATCGGATTCCAGTTGCTTCCGCCGTCGGCCGGCGGTGTCAGCGTGATGTCGGCCGTAAGAATGATGCTCAGCGAGGGGTTGCTCCATAATGAACCTGCCCATGCCCTCAATCCCTCTTCGCTGTATACGATGTAGGTGCCGTTCTCGTCTATGGTGTAGCCCTTGTCCTTTTCCAGCGTGATGTTGTAGACCTTGCCCGCCTCGGGGGTGAAGGCGGAGGAGAGGTCGCGTTCCTCGGTGCCGTTTGCCCGCAGCTTCTTGATTTCGTAGCCGGGCACCACGTTCGCCTCCCAGCAGGTGATGGTTGCGCCGTTATCGGTGTATTCGCACTTCTTCATCTTTATCCAGCCCTCGTCCGTGCCCTGCACGACTTTGCCTTTTTCGTAGGTACACTGTGTATAGGTATGGAGTTGGAGGCTCTGCACCTCGCCGAGTACATCGTCCGAAGGCGTGATGCGTACCTTCGCCAGAGCGTGGGTGAAGTTCAGCGTGACGGGTGTCTGGTAGTCTCCCGTGCCCGTACCGCTCAGCAGGTAGGCAAGACCGTTAGTTTGCTGGTCGCTGAGGTCGAGGGTGCCGTTCGTGGCGGGGTACCAGGCGGTGACGGTGTGGGCCTCGTCCCTGTCGCTCCAATACAGGGGGTTTTCGGCTTCGACGGAGCCATCGTTCTGCACGGTGTAGGTGCCGACCTCTCCCTTGTCGTCTATCTGTACGGCGAACTTGTCGTCCGCGTCAAACTTGCTGCTGTTGCCGTCCTCTTTCTCGCTGACGCGCGTCGCCGGTGCGCCCCAGGGCTGCGCCTCGCCGCCCTCCACGCCGAGGGTGATGCGGGCTATCTCCAGCGGGTATTGTCCTTCGGGCAGACGGTCGCCGTCCGCCAGTTCGTCCTTCGTGCAGGCAGCCGTGGCAAGGAGCAGCGCGGCTGCGGCAAGAAGCAGATGGATGGAATGTCTTTTCTTCATATCGGGTTGTCTTTTATTTGTTTTCGTTTTGTGCTGCCGCCGCCTGCGAAGGCGGCCGTCGCACCATATTGTCTATGGGCAGCTCCGGCTTAACGCTTGCGCCGGGGCAGCGGTGTGCGGGGATTACAACTCTGCGCTTACATCGTTCGATTCTCCGGGTTCCCACGGGGTAATCTCCGGTTCTTCCACCGTGATGCCCTTGTTGCTGAGCGTTATGTTGTAGGTGTAGGCATAGCCTGCTGTGTAGAAATTGGCTGTGGGTGTAGCAGGCAGTTTCAGTTGGGCGATGTAGCTCTGTCCGTTGTAAGACACGCTCAGGTCAAGAGGAATGGTCACTTCCTGCGGGAGAATGATGACTTGCGAAGTGGTGGCACCGCCCAGCTGCATGGTAATCGGCGATTCGGAGGCTGCGGTTACGGCAGTCGTGCCGGTAGCCGTGTCGAATGTGCCTTCGTGCTTCAGCCCCTCCAACGTGTAGCCGGCAGGTTCCGTTTCGTTGAAAATGAGACCATCGCCTGCCTTGAAGGTGAACTTGATGAGACTCATGCGGTGGTGGAAGGAGTTGTCTTCACCGCCTTTGTCGGTTTTGTCGGTGAAGCTCACCTCCGGGCTGCGGGTGCTTCCCTTCGCTCCCGAGGCAAAGAGGAAGTCGATGGCCGTGCCCTGCTTGTCGGCTGCGGTGCTGACGGTCACCGTTCCGCCCTCAGCCTGATACGGATAGTAGGCATTGAAGGTCTTCGTTTCGGTGTCATTGAAATAGATGGTCGTACCGTCGGTAACGAACTTACCGTTCTCTCTCTTGTAGGGCACGTTGGTGAAGCCTGCGCCGGTGACGCCGATGCGGTCGCCGTCGGTCCAGTCGGTTCCTTCCGAATTGACGCGGGTAGCGGGGGCGATTTCGGCGGTGAACCGGGCAGCTACCGGGCCGTCATTCAGGTTCTCATTGTCGTTGTTGCAGGCGGCAAGTGTCAATGCCAGCGCTGCGAAAGCAAAAAATCTTGTCTTCATTATATTTATAGTCTTTAATTGTTAAATTGCATAGTTACCGTTACATTTCCGCACTGGCATCGCCACCTTCCACCGACTCCCATCCGGTAATCTCGGCATTGCATTCCTCCATGCCGACGGGGGTCTCCAGCGTGCCGGTTATGCGGTAGGCGGTGGTCATATCGCCGTTAAAGTCCGCGAGGGCTTCCGTCAGGTCGACCTCCGTGCGCTGTGTGCGTCCGCCATCGGTAAAGACGATGTCCAGCACCAGCGTCTGCACGGTTCCCATCGTACCCAGCAGGCGGGCGTCGGCCGTGAGCTTGCTGCCGTCACGGGTGAAGGAGAAGACCGTGGAGGTCGGTTCGCCTATGGTCTGTCCCTTCTCCATATCAAAAATTCCGGCTATGCCGCTGAGGGTGGCGGTCACGCTCTGGATGAGTTCGGGGCGTCCCTGCGTCACTTCCAGTTCCAGTTGCAGCTCGCGCACGCGCTGCTGCATTGCGGCGGTCAGCGGATAGTCGGTGTCCTTCTCGATGGTCACCTGCTCCGTATGGGTGAAGAACCATCCCGGGGCATTGTCGATGAAGGTGCCCGTCGTCTGGCTGCCCGAGGCCGGGGCGACGGTGGCCGTGGTGCCGCTCACGGTGATGCCCTCGGCGGGGTTCCACGCCACGAGGGTGTAGCTGCCCGGCGCGAACAGATGGTCGGGGGCGTGGGTGGCGGCGGTCTCCGTACCCGTATAGTCGCCCATGGCGATTGTCCACGTGGCGGGGATGTCGATACCCTCGCCGCGGGCCGACCAGTCGGCCGTGACGGTAATCTTGCCGTGGTTGGGGTGCGGCGTGTTGTAGAGCGTGTCCTTGACGCAGGAGGCGGTCAGCAGCGCGGTGGCTGCGGCGGCCAGAATCGGAATATATCGTGTTGGTTTCATATCGTCGTCCTCCATGGTTTAGAAAAGGTTCCACTTCAGGGTGATGCCGGCATGAACGGGGCCCCACCAATCCCTGGTCTCCGAGCCGTGGCGCACGCGCACGCCGTCGATGACCGTGTATTTCTCATAGTCGGCGTTCAGGTATCCGAGCCCGAGCGAGAAGTCGAGCGAGAGGCGCTTGCCGAGCGGCAGGATGTAGCCTCCGGTCAGCCCGCCGCCCAGAAGGTCGCCCTGGCGTCCCGTCTCGGAGAACTTGTAGTTGAAGGCGCCGGTCTTGAACATCAGGCCGAGGTAGCCGCGCCGCGCCTTACCCATATAATAACGCACCTCGGGAGCCACCTCCCAGAGGGCGTAGCGGCGCTGCTTGTTGTTCCACGACCACGAGGTCCACGAGCCGCCTACGCCCAGGCTCCAGCGGTCGGAGATGTGCCACTCCAGCCCGAGGTCGGGCGTCAGCGTCGCCCAGCGCAGCAGGTTGGCCCGCAGGTCGAGGCCCATGGCGCAGCATTCACTCTCCTCGGGCTCTTCGGCCGCGGGGGCGGCAGCGGCAGCCTCCTCGGCGGCCCGGCGTGCCTCTTCTTCTGCTCTGCGGCGCTCTTCGGCGGCGGCCCGCTCGGCGGCAAGGCGCTCCTCTTCGGCGCGCTTCGCGGCCTCGAGGCGCTCGGCTTCGGCCTTCTCGGCAGCGCGGCGGGCTGCAAGCTCGGCCTCCGACGGAGTGGCGGGGATGACG